>CERN01002098.1_pt1 | contig 215113 bp, 190 predicted proteins | sample 530761 | NCBI WGS metagenome assembly CERN01 (sample SAMEA2620947, study PRJEB7988) | marine metagenome | isolation source: saline water (ENVO:00002010), including | reverse complement strand
ATATTACCAGATACCCAGCAGCAATACACCAGAGCACGGGCTGTGGATGCTTCTTTGGGAGCATCCACAGTACCTCTTTCTACTCGACGCCAGGCGTACCCCGGTGTAGAAAGCGTGCTATCGGCGGCCAGCAGGCTGGTTACCAAATATACCGGCGACGAGCGTATTCGTTCACTCGCCCTCAAAATTACAAGTACGATCCGACGGCACCGGCTTACCGGACAACCCGACCTGCGAAACATTGACGCCATTGCCTCCGCCATATACAAATGGATGGTGCGCAACGTGAATTATGTGCGCGATCCGTGGGATGTCGAGCGTATTCAGTCGCCCTTTGTCACCATAACCCAACGGGCAGGTGACTGCGACGATCATGCCATTTTAGGAGCCGCCTTACTGCAAAGCTTAGGTATTCAAACGGGTTTTCGTATTGTCTCACGAACCGGACGCCACTTTGACCATATTTACGCGGTGTACCAATCACCTGCGGGGTGGAAATCATTCGATACCACCGTACTGAAATATCCCGGCTATGTATTTGATGAGCGGCTCATTAAAAAATCCAGGCACGTCACCAACCAGATGCCGGAAGGATTGGGGCTTGATCCCATTACGCTACTCACCACGGCTACCACAATGGCCAGTACAGGGATGACGCTTAAAAATACCTTGTCCAGCATATTTGGAGCCAAAGATAAAGATGAACGTCAATTGCGCGGTGCCCTGCGAGACTACCTCATGCAGCGGGGCGTGCAATCCGAGGTGATCAGTCTTTCCCAAAAAGACAATGCCTCCCTTCAGCGCTACGCACAGATTATAGATGAACTTGGTGCCCCGGCGGTTCAGCAACTGAATCGCTACGGGCAACTTTCCCCGGTTTGGGTTACTCAACAACAAGCAGCAAATAAAACCAAAAAAATGGGGCTGTATGCCGGTCTTGCCATTGGAACCCTGGTTCTGATTGGTGGCGGGTATATGCTTCTAAATAAATAGACCATGAGTAAAAGTGGATTTATCATTCCCTTAGAGGATACTGTCATTGGAGAGGAAGACACGGTGATTGCCGTAGCCATCAGTCCGGGACTCGGCAACTGGGAAGAATCTGACCCGTGCCGATACGCCAATCAAAGCTGTAAAGGCAAAATGTTTGGCAAGCTGAAAAGCTGCCGACGTCAACGCGAGAAAAGTCAGGCGCTATGCAAAGCGCACGAAGCATCCCTACAAAAGAAAGCTCAGTGGGAAGGCCAGCGCGAGGAAATGATGCAGGCGCTCCAGACCAATCTTACCACCACCGCTTCCCAGCAGCAAACAGCCAACTCGACCATGAAGTCGGGTATTGCTGTGGGGGGAGTCGCCCTTACCGGAGCCATTGCCTTGGCGGTTTTGATGCTGAAACGAAAAAAGAAATCTTCTAAATAAGCAGGCTTTTCCCATGACCAAACAACCCAGCGGTTATACCAGTTTTGATCTTCTCAACCAGAAAGCGGCTATCGTTACCCAGCCTACCCAAACCAAATTTGGCTCGGCTTTAACCTCTATTAGCGACTTACTTAAGACCGCGACTGATACCGTGGTGACCATAGATGGGGTCGTCAACAAGAGCGGTAACAAGTCTGGAGGCGGACAACCGCCGGTGCTATATCCCGGCCAAGGCGCACCTGCTCCCAGCGGCTCGGGAGAGTTGATCAAGTATGCGGGCATAGCAGGCATCGCCATTGGCGGTGGCATTATTCTACTCAAAGTGCTGAAGAAGTAAGTATGCAAGCAGGACGAATTTCAACGTATTTAGATGGTGGTGTTCCAGGTGGACATGCCCCTATGGTATTGCCAGAGGTAGAAGATACTTCTTACGAGCAGCCCGATATGCAGGTCATTGAAGTGGGCGAAGGCGAGCAGCCAACAGCGAAAAAACTATGCCAGCGACTTCAGGAGCAGCCGATTTCACTTTCGCAGTGGATTCGGAATAACCAGAACACCTTACTAATCGCAGGTGGCCTTTATATGGGCTACCGCTTGCTACGGAGTTAAGATGAACGCGCAATCAGGATATATCGACACCGGAATTGGGCAGCTCAACCTGTCCAGCAATATCATAAGCTCTGATGCGGTAGAGCTTCGCATTATCGGACGCAACCCCGCCTCAGGGAACCCGCCCAGCGGGGTTCCGTTTTCCCTCGATCTTGAGGTTGAAACCTTCCGCAACTGGGCTAAAGTGCTTTTTGTGCCGTTTATGGCCAGCTGGGGGCAATGCCCCGACGCCCTTGTGGTGGTTCGCTCGGTGCAGACTGCGTCTGTATTAGGCTTCCAGCGGTTCGGAACGTCGATGATGGACGGTTGCCGCGCACAGGGACGACTCGTTTTTGACCGTTCGTTTGTTCCCACCTCGGACCATAAAGTGGTTTTTGAAGTGTACCCCGAAGATGTTGATTTGAGCAAGCTATCCGCTTCCGATCTCATTGCAAAGTCCGCACCCATTTCCCTCGACCTTGACCAGAAAACCGGCGAGCAGTCCGGGGTGTATTCTCCACCCACCGAGTCGTGGTACAAGATACCCGAGCTTGGGCCAGGTAACACTCTTAGCGAAGTTAATAAGTTAATCAAGCGAACAATTGTCATCGGCGGAATATTTGGAGGATTATATCTATTTGCCCCGATGCTCCCCGGACTTCGAGCGGGTATCAAAGCTTTAGCTCCAAAAGCAGGTGCCGAATGAGAACTGGGTATGTACCACATACCGGCACCGGCCTGCATGGCATGGACGATTACCTGCAGCGCACCTCGCAGAATGCTTTCAAGCTGTTTGCGGGGAAACTTCAGAGTGCCACAAGCGGTCGTCGCGGCCAGCTTGCCACGATGGGACTCAACCTGGCCAACCTGACCACTAGTAAAGCAGGTATCAACAGGGTATATGAACAGCACGCCGGAGTTATTGACGCCTACTTCGAGTATGTGGATCTGGTGGCTCTGTCAAAGAAATTAACTACCGATGATCCTTTATCATCCTCAGCTAAATCACCACTGATAAAGTATAGCTCTACACTTCTGATCGGTATCACAATAGGTATGCTGGCACATCGAACGTATAACTCAACATCGAAGAAATGACTCTCAGTAAAGGCGCCTCAGGACAACAGGTAATCAGGCTCCAAGCAGGATTGCAAAAAGCAGGCTTTGATCTACCTCAATATGGTATTGACGGAAAATTTGGAAGTGAAACACAATCTGCCGTTATGAAAGCTCAACGCAGGTATTCTCTTCCGGTAACCGGAGAGGCCGGGCCAACACTACTTTCAAAACTGGGGGTATCCAATGCTCCATTAAACATGAAAACAGATAAAAAAACCATGCTGACTAAAGCTGTTCTGGCTGGCATTGCCATCGGTGCTTTAATTGTGATCGCTAAAAAAATGAGGCACCGTTGATATGGACATCCAGAACACTCTGAGCGCCAAAGAACTGGCAAAAATAAACATCAAAGGCATCAAGATTGCCCAGCCCTATGGCACACTTCTTGGGGAACCGGAGAAAAATGCCGTCATCTTTATCTGGGGTGAGAAAGGGGCCGGAAAGTCCACCTTCAGTTTAGGCCTTGCAAACGCTCTTGCACAGCACGGTAGAGTCGAATATATACCAGCCGAAGAACATTTCGGTAAAACACTCATTGACCGTGTCAAGCGATTAAAAGCAACCCACAACAACCTGAACTTTACCAAGTGGAAATCACTCACATCGCTAAAGGAAACCCTGCTGAAAAACAGATCTGCCTTTTGCGTATTGGATTCTATTTCTGTCATTGACGCCAAAGACGCCTCCACGGTAGAACTGGCACAGTGGTGCCGCGAACAAGGCATTGGGTTCATCATGGTGGCCCATGCGACCAAAGATGGCAAGTATAAGGGCAACACCAGTATCGCACACGAATGCGACATTGAAATTAAAGTAACCAAAGAGGGACTGGCTGAGACCGAAAAAAACCGCTATCAGTTATTAAATGCCATCAACGTTCCTTTTGGCTCGTCAGGTACTGCCGAAACTCTAAAAACTATCCCCCCGCTAACGCAAAGCCAGTATGAAGGAGTGGAAGACCAGCTATCTAATAATGAGACCTCCACAGATGAGGAACTCATCGACTTCTTTCAGGATGAATTTGGTCTCACTAAACAGCAGGCAGCCCATTGGGCCTCAAAAAGAGGAAGCTATTTGATGAATCCCACGCACAGCGAGCCACGCGAAAATCCCGTAGAGTTGCCATTTACGATCTCACTCAAAAAAATCAATACCCTCCACAAACTGCGCTCCTGGAAACGGGTGAATTCCCTGCTCGGCTCCAAGATGCCGTGCTACGCCAAACAGCACTCCGGGGAGTCCGAACGGGCTACCCTTAGCATTCGCTACGTGCCAGATTATTACAACAAACGCTATATCGTGGAGCTGCTTATTGACGGAGAGCTGAAAACCCAGATTTGCACCGAAGGGGCCAAAGGCGGATTTGCCGCTTCATGGGCGCAGCTGGTGAAAAAGCACGGCAATCTGGAAGTGCAGATTCTCGCCCAGGATCACGCGAAAAAAGTACTGGGCGCGCGGGAGTACCGAAGGCAGGAAAAGCTTCAGAGTAAGAATTCAGATTGTCCGCCAGCAAGAAAATCCAACACAAAGAAGAAGCCTAAGCGAAAGCCTACTCCGCTCAAGAAGAAAACAGCCAAGAAAAAACCGGCCGCAAAAAAATCCAAAGCGGCACCTAAGCCCAAAGAGCAGGCCATTCCAAGGGCTGAAGTGGACCTGGAAGCCGCTCGAAAAAGCCAAGCCAAACTTGACACCTTTTTAGAAAAAGTCCTTAGCTAAGCTATGCCAGCAGTTTATACAAATATCGACCAGATTACCCACCTGTCCACCGGCGACTTTGATCACTGGCTGGGTGACTGGGACTCCGACGGCATTGTCAATATTGATGATCCCAACCCGCTTACACCGGGCGACACCGCCCCGGTTTCTGAGGCCGAACTGGCACCGCAGATCAAGGCAGTGATTGAGGCGAAAAACAACTACATCCCGGCCCTAAAGAAAGTCATGAAGGGGCTTTTGGCTATGAATCTGGCGTTGGTGGTAAAAGGCCGCATTAAAGAAGTGTATTCCACGCTAGGCAAACTCATCCGCAAAAGGTTTCCCTTTACCGAAAAAATAGCCACCAATGCCGGAGAAAAATATACCACCGGCCTGACCGATGTGGCGGGCTGTATGGCCATCGCCGAAACGCAGGCGCAGGTGGATAAGATTGTGAAGCGCATACTTTCGGGCGGCTTAGGTGAAGTCTGGGAACACGAAGACAAATATAAAAACCCAGCGAGTGGTTACCGCGCCCATCATTTTATCCTCGTAGTGGACGAGCAGTACCCGGTAGAAGTCCAGGTAAAAACCAAACGCATGTCCATGATCTCGGCGGCCTCGCACAAGCCCTATAAAGTGGGCCAGCTCAATGGAGCGCTGCTGGAACAACTCACCCAACTCGCGTGGAAAGCCGACAAAGGCGACAACGAATCAGCGGAAAAACTGGAACCCTATTTAGCAGATCTGGAAGCGCTTGAAACCCAACTCACTCTTCGGTTTAATTCAGGCAACGAGCTCCAACAACTTCAGACAGATTTTGAGATGGTCACCAGTAAACTCGCCCTCGCGTTTCAGCTGGACAAGTTTCCGGCAGAGCATAAAGAAGAAGCCCTGGGGCTTTTCAGGGCACACGGACGCATCATTGGTGTCGATTTTGACGGGCTATTTAAACAAGCCTCTACTGGGCAATCGAAGCCCGCCGGACAGCCCAAAAAGAAATCAGGCCAATCAACTTTTAAGTTTAGTGATACCGAACTTTCGGAATTTCCTCCCATCAAACTAACGGCCTCCGAGCGTCGCAAGGCCAACGAAGCAGCTATCGCCGTGCTTCAAAAGGAAGATCGTGCGATTACCAAATCCGATATCGAAGTACTTCGGTCTTATACCGGAGCGGGTGGTTTAGGCTACACCGAATCCACCGAGCAGTCCAAGCGGGGGCTCCTTAATGAGCATTACACGTCCTACCCCGTGGTTAAACTCATCTGGGATAAGCTTCAAAACATGGGCGTCGCGGGTGGCAATATTTTAGAGCCTGGTTCGGGCGTGGGTAACTTTGCCGGATTCCTTCCCGACCGCGAAAAGTTTCGCATGGTTATGATCGAACGCTCGGCCATTAGTTCCCGCATTGCGAGCCTGCTCTACCCGATGCAGACCGTGCGCCACGAGAACTTTGCGGACACCGATCTTTCCCTGTACAACCTCACCGGCGTAGTGGGGAACGTACCCTTTGGCGACCTTAAAATTCATACCTCCCGCGACCCACTAGCACCGCTCAGCCCCCGCATTCACGACTATTTTATCCTGAAATCTCTGGACGCGTTACAGCCTGGTGGTTTCTTGGCCGTGATTACCTCAACGGGCACAATGGACAAAAAAGACCCGTCCATTCGGCAGGCAATGGTACAACGCGCGCGTTTTGTCGGAGCCTACCGGTTGCCATCGACGGCATTTAAAGATAACGCTGATACTACCGTTACGACCGATATTCTGTTTTTTCAGAAGTATGGGGAGCACCAGGGAGAAATCCATCCGGACGTGGACTCCACACTTAACCGACTGTTTGCCCATGACACGCTCATCGAAAGCAGCGTTTCTCATAATGGGGAAACGTACACGGCCTATTACAATCCCTACTTCAAAGAGCACCCAAGCTATGTGTTAGGCGAACATATTCAGGGGCACCACGTTCAGTTTTATTCCCGCATGGGCGTGAAAGGTGACCTTACTGAAGGTCTCATTCAAAAAGTGCTTTCCGACGGACTCACCTTTCCATACGCGCTTCCGGGCGAGATGCCGCTCTACAACATTCCCGATGATGGCATTATGCTCGACCTGCCAAGATCGTACCATCCGGGGAATATCATTGTCCATGAGAATCATTTTTACGAGAAGCAGCGACGGTTTTTCAAGCGGCTTAGCCTTAAAGGCGGCTCCGGGCTGGAGACCCGCATCGGCTCAGCCTGCCTGCTGCTCGATAAATACGATGACTATATCACGGCACTGGCACAGGAAACAAGCGAAAAAGATGCCCTGCGAGCTGAATTCAAGCAGCTTTTATCAGGTCACATCGAACAGTACGGTATTCCCGATGAAGACGAGGACATCCGAAAGGTATTCAAGTTCGACAACCGGCTCTACAAGCTCACGACGTTGGTGAAGCGAGATCCGCTTAATGGAGAACTGGTATATGCGGACATCATCGACGCCGATTCTATGTTCAACCGCAACTACGTGCCCGCCGTCAAAGATTCTGACGACTTGGCTGAGCTGGCTATGTTTGGCCGAAGCATTGGCGAAACTTTGGACCTGGATTTCTACCAGTCGGTGTACAAAGGGGGAACAGCCAGCAAAGAGGAGCTGGAAAAAGCGCTCCAGGATCACCCTGACTTTTACTGGAATCCGGCAACAGGAAACCACGAATTTCGCTACCAGTACCTGTCTGGAAACGTGCGCGAGAAACTACAACTGGCCCAAGAGCACGAGCTGGAAAAGAACATCAAGGCCTTACAGGAAGTCGTGCCAGAATGGATCGACGTGTACAATATCACTGTGGACCCGCAGCACGTGTTTACCTATCTACCCGCCAAAGCCATTGAAGAGTGGATCAAAGATGAGATGAACTACGACAAGGTGGAAACCGGTCTGGTCAAAGACAAGGCGGATCTGGGCAACCGGTTCTACATGAAGCTGCGAAAATGGGGGCGGTATGTTTCCCCAGGCGATGAAACCCAAGATGATATTAATCTTGGCTGGGGCGAGACACCATTCACCAAGATCATTACCTCCTACATTCAGGACAGCACCTTTCCACTGAAGTTTTATGATGAGGACGATACCCTGATGCCGTCGATGACGCTCAAAGAGGCGCAGTCCATGAAGGGCGAACGGGGCCAGATGCTGATCGAGCGCGCACGGAAAATACAGCGCCAGAACAATAACCGGATGCTGACGCACGTGCCCAAAAAGTTCAACAACTGGGTGCGCACCAAAGCCTCTTCCGAAGTCCGAAGCCTGATTGAAACCGCCTACAACCAGACCTACAACGCGGTGATCAATCCGCCCTTTGACGGGCGCACCCTTCGAGTTCGCGGCATGAGCGACACCTTCTACGGGGTGAAAGATTTCACCGTGTACAAGCACAACCGCGCCATTGCTGAAAAACTGGTGTGGAATGGTAAAGGCGCTAACTGCCACGATGTGGGAGCCGGAAAAACACTCGCTTCCATTATCACCTCTCAAGTGCTACTCCAGCAGGGAGCCGCCCGAAAACCGATGTTTGTCGTGCCCGGAAAAGTGCAAGAAAAATGGGTGGAAGAATACCAGATGCTCTTTCCCGACGCCAAAGTCCTCAACATGAAAATGGCCGGTGGCGACAAGCACAAAGAACTTACGATGGCCCAGCTCTACAACTGGGACGCTATTTTTATCGCCGACCACGCTTTTAAATCACTGCCACTGTCTCCGGCGGAGCAAGCCCGTATTTACCAAGAGCGTATCGACTACTTCAACCAGATGCTGGAGAATTTCGAGGATCTGCTGGAGGAAGACGAGGCGATCTCGAAAGCGGCCAAAACTTCCATGATGAAACGCATGGAAAAGCAGATGGAAGAATGGGAAACCAAGCTTCGCAATGTGGCGCATGCCAAACGCCTTGAAACCGATATTTTCTTTGACGAGCTGGGCGTGGACTGCCTGTTCTTTGACGAGGCGCACTTCTACAAAAATGCCCTGGGCTCTGCTAAAGCCGCCAAGCTGGGAATCTCGGCGAACAAGCCTTCCCAACGGGCCGAAGACGCCCTGCAAAAAACGCGGTGGCTGTTCAGCAAAGTAGGTCATAAAAACGTGTTTGTGCTTACCGCAACCCCGGTGGTGAATTCCCCGGTCGAAGTGTGGCACATGCTCAATTTGTGCGCCCCGGATCTTCTGGCCAAATACGAAATTGAAAACCTCGACAACTTCATTAACCTGTTTGTCCGGGAAGAAGAAAAGATCGTTAAAAAGACCAACGGGGAATACCGCTCCGAGCGTGTGGTGGCCGGGTACTACAACCTGCCCGAAATGCGCAAGATTATTGACGAGGTGATGGACATCAAGAGCTACGATCAGCTCATCGGTTTCTACAAGGAATACCCAGACTATATTCAGGACGAGAACGGGAATACGGTCAAAGGCAAGGATGGAAAACCCAAGGTGCTCCAGCCCAAATTCAAGCGCCCCAAGGCCAGTACCCGAAACGTCATTATTGAACCCAGTGAGTTACATAAGCTACTTTTTGACGACATTATTCTTCGGGCCAACGAAGTGATTGCCTGCATGAAAGACCGGCAGTGCGAGACCCGCGACAACTTTCTGGTGATTACCGGCGATGGAAGCAAAATTGCGACCGACCTACGGGTGTACGACAAAGATTTTGAAGGCATCGACCGCTCGTACCTTAAACTTGGCGCTATGGTAGAAAACGTGGCCGCTTCCTACGTGGCCCGTTCCAATCCGGCTCCTGAAGCCGTTCCCGAAGACCTTTACGGTGACTACTTTAACCGGCCAGGCAGAGGCCAGATAGCTGTCACTCCTCCACATCTTCGAGAGAACCCAACCCATATTGAAGTCATTACCAGCAAGAGCGTGGTAAAAGAAAAAAGTGGTTACTGGGTAGTGTGGGATGAAAAGAAAGAAGTGTATGAGCCCCTACACATACTGAAGCCCAAAAAACCCGAACACACGTGGAGCGAAGGCATTTTTGGCAGCGAAAAAGAGGCTACCGAACGCGCCCAAAAGCTCAATAAAGAATGGGAGCAGATCAAAGCCAGCCGATCCAATCCGGGCAGCCCCGCCATTCGAAACCAGATTATTTTCTGCGACTGGATCAGCCTTCATCAGTCTCAGGGAGGCAGCTACCATCAACTCATCAAATCCGAGCTGGTCAAAGCCGGAATCCCCAAAGAGCAGATTGCGATCATCAACGGGTCCATCATTGGCACGAGCAAAAACGGGGATGACTACTCCGTCAGTAGCAAAGACGACAAGGAAGCCCTCAAGAAAGAGGTTCAGGATGATTTCAACCAAGGCAAGTACCGGGTGGTCATTGGCAACCAATCGATTGCCGAAGGGATGAACCTTCAGAAGTGGACAACCGATATGCACCACATGGATGTGCCCTACACGCCTTCACAAATTCAGCAGCGAAACGGGCGCGGGCTCCGCCAAGGTAACCAGTACCCCGAAGTGCAAATCCATTACTACCTGATGCAGGACTCATTTGATCAGTACCGGCTGGAACTGGTCTCCAAAAAACAGAGCTGGATTGATGACCTGTTCTTTGGCACCGGTAGAGAAGTCTCCACCGGGGGCGACTCGGAGTCGCTGGAATACGAGCAAATGGTCGCAGCCACCAACTCTGATCCAAGGGTAAAACAGTTCTTTGAAGCTTTAGCTCAAAAGAACGTGCTCGATGACCGTATTGATAACCTTGAATCCGAGGTTCAGCGGCTCGAAGCCAGTCAGTCCCAGGCGACCAGCGATATCCAGGGAAAACAGGATCGCATGAAAAGTGTGGTAGAGCGCGAAACCGCCCTGCAAAACTCGAAGCTTCCCGAAAGCGCGGATCTTGCCCTAAAGGAGAACCTGTTTGACGTGCAGTACGGGTGGAACGGCGAGCCGTACCAGCTCGATATCCAGTTGAGCTCCGACTCTAAACGCATTTCCGGCTACCGCATGAAAACCGTACTGGACGTGCCTGAAAACAACGCCAACGGGCGCGTGTGGTTTCACCTGATTCCAGACAGCAATATCCCTGACCGCTCGTTCTACAACAAGCAGACGTGGGGTTCCATCAAACGTATGGCCTCCAAAGAGCTTGGCAGCGCCTTTGGGTGGACGCTGGAAGAAAAGACCGGACAGGGCAAATCCATCTCCGGCAACCTCGGCAACATCATTGCCACTGAGGAAGATTTTTACAATGAATACGGCATCGACATTGAAGTCGAAAAAACTAAAAAAGACGAGGCTGGTAACGAGCAAAGCTTCAAGGCCATCAAAGAGTCCGCTGGGATGTTTACCAGCAAAAAGTGGCAACCGATTATCACCCGAAAACTGGCGGAGCTATTCCTGGAACTCGAAAAAGCGTGGATTAGAACCTTCCAGTCCCGCATGGAACTGCTAAGCAGTGAGCTGGAGCAAACCGAGAAAACCCTGACCGAACTTCAAAAGGTGCTGGCGTCCACAAAGGGCGAACTGGAAGCGGCCAAAACCGCCCGGGAGAACAACCAGAAGACCGTGATCGAACTCAACGATGTGGTTAACCAGCTGGTGGCGGTAAGCTACGACGACCGGAACGAATTGTATGAAGAGATCAACCGGATCGCCCCGAAATACAAGATCCGCAAGACTATTACCGTCCGTGATGTGGGGGCGCTGAAAGGGAATGACCCTAAAAGCGCCCCTAAGCTTCGCGAGAACAAGGCAGATACCATTCCAGCAAAATTACTTAAAAGACACGGCGTACTCAAAACCCTCTACGAAGAACCGCTGGTGTATTCCGGCATTGTCAAGGAACTGGAGTACATCGACGCTAAGGGCTATATGCAGCGTATGGAAGCGGAAAAAGATGATCTGGCGATGATTATCAACGCAAAGGGTACCACTATTTATGTGTTTCCCACGAATTTAATGAGGCTCTCAAAGGGAGCCTACAATGACCCGAAAGCCGCCGAAATGTTTGAGGAGTTTCATCATTTCCCGGCAGACGACTACGATTATGAGCTGTTTCCGCCTGCGGGCGAAAAACTGATCAGTGCCGGTTACGCCGACCGCATTTTGTACGTGAGCGATAAGATTATCTATGCCGATGACGAAAAAGGCAAAGACAATCACTATTTCCACTACTTCGATGCGGGCAAGCGACCGGTGTTTAAATACGGTGATGTGTACATCATCGCTAACGTCAACATAGACGGCAGGGGCATTCTTAATTGAGCCACCCGCCAGAACAACGAAGGCACCTATGAAAGAGCGCGTGTTCGCCAAGAACCCTTCCGAGCTACAAATCATCGAAAACCCAAACAAACGACGCAGTAACATGATAACAGAAAGCAAAATCACTACCGAGAAGGCGGTCTCTGAGTTCAAGCAGCAGGCCATCACCGCCGGATATATTCTTGGTGGACAAGCGGTGGCAGCCCAGATGAATGTCCTGGCCGTCCCCTTGCTGACAGGCAACGCCTCAGCAACTATTCAACAAGCCACCCGAGCAGGTATCCCTCTCACCGCTGGAGTACTTCTAACGCTCCTTTCCAAAAACAAACACGTTCGCGGTTTGGCCATGGGCATGGGCGTGCAAGGCGTAATGGAGGTCATCAAATTTATTACCCCTGACTGGACACCCCAGCAAGGTCTTATGGATGGCTCCGGATACGTGTATGACAACCTGCCTGAAATCCAGGAAAAAACACACCATGTGGATGAGGTAGAACATTCTTTAGAGGTTGATAATACCATCGAAGTCTAGAAATAACGCCTCATAGCTCTGCATTGCAAAAGGGGTACTGGTAATACCAAACCGGCTATCAGCCATTTTCTAAACCTTTTAAATAACAGTTATGAGCGATAAAATCTCCAAAAAAGCACTTGTTCCAGCTACTGCGCGCATCAAGACCTATTTTGACACACGCAAAGTACAGCAAAATCAATCAGTCCTTAATTTCTTTCCTGCTAATGCAGATCGAAAACTAACGCGGGACAACTATGTAAGTAACCCGTTTCCCGGAGCTATGAAACGCCGGATTCTGGGACTATCCTTTGAACTCACCAAACAATTTATTGAAGACGATCCAGCCAATGGCATCGATGCGCGCGCCATCGTAAACGGGCTCAAAGACGCGGCCATTTTGCTACAGGCCGATAACGACAACAAGGAATTCCTCCGCGCTCCAATGAGTGAGTTCTCCAACTTTGCTGGAACCGGTATTCAGTTTACCTCGGCCACCAATAATACCGTGGACGCCGTAGCTGAATATCGCAGGCTTGTTACCATGAAATCTGCCAGTGAGTACCGTCTGGCCGATCCGTTTGATCTGGCCATCAACCAGACGGTTTCCCTTGCCGTCCATTTTGATGACGCCTCAGTGTTCCCAACCACAGAGAACTGGAACCAATCCGGTCAGGGAGAGTTGTGGCTCAGGGCTTCCATGGTAGTCGCTGAAGTTGAGTAATCCATCCCTACCCGCCGGTTTCAGTTCGCTGATTCTGGCGGGATTCTTTTTTCCAAGCAATCCTGACTACCTCAAAGCAACACAATGAAGATACTCTCCAATTTTTTACCTCCTAAAGAAAGTTCGGCTTACAATCCGGCCAAATCGGTCGAGGTGCAACCGGGAGCAACCGCTCACCTTACCATGAACGGCATGGGTGGAGAGCGCTACGGCATCCGAAAGATTCTCCCGTTCAGCGCCAACATGAACGCCATTTTGATTTCCGCTCGTCTCAACGAAGACCTTTACCTGTTTCGGGGCGTCCAGCTCTCGGTGGTGCACAATCTGTTCAAATCCATTGACGGACTATTTGCTCCTTTTATCATTCAAAAGAACAACCATATCGTGTTTGAGCTCACCAATACTGGAGCTGTCAAACAAACCGTGAACATTCAGATTGTCGGTTATGACCAATTTGCGCTGGCAAAACTCAGCGCGGCCTACCAGGAAATTGGAGCCTCGGTTCCCGTGCCCCGGTTTCTGTATGGACATAGCACGGTTCCGGCTGGCGGGCTTAACATTGATTTGGGCGTGAAAAGCAAAAGCGTGGACGTGCAGGTTCGGCGTATGGCCATGAGCAGTAACCAGCCAGGAGCTATTACCGCCTCGATGAAAGTGTACAACACCACGGTTCGCGATGAAGTGTTCCTTGAGCAGGTCAATGACGAGTTCAACGACAAGTACATCAACGTACCGTTTGTAGTGGGATCGAACGTGCCCTTTGATGTGTACGCTTCCAATTATGGAGCGCAACCTGCCGAGGTGAGTTTCCTTTGCGAGAGCTACGTGCAAGCCAACACCGGATTCATCCCAGCGGAGTAGCTATGCTCAACGAACTGATTACAGTACTCTGCGAGCTGGCCGCCAACGTGGAAGCGCTGGTTAGAAACCTGCAAAAAACGCAAGGCAGCCAGCCCAGTCAGGCGCGGATTGCCTCCTCCATTTCCCCGGTAATGAAACATGGCGAGCAGCCCGTTCGCCTGGTCAACGAAAACCCGCACCGGCTTGGGGTGATTATTCAGAACAGCAGCGAAGGCGAACTGATGATTGCCCTGGACAGCCAGCGGATATCGGACAAGTACTACACCTTCAAACTGCGGGCAGGTGAAACCCTGCATTTTGATCTACGCCGGTTCGGTGAGCTCTACAAAGGCGGTTTTATGGGCCTGTGGGATGAAGCAACCAATCCCGGAGCCGAATCCAAAGCCCTGGTAACCGAAATCTTTTGGACGAGCTGAGATGAGCAAGATTAGCGGGCAGGAATTTGGGCTCAATGAAGTCTTCAAGATGCGGGTCGTGAGCGGTATGCTCGTGGACGGCTCCATTTTGATCTCGTGGGCCACCGGAGAACCGGCTTCGAGCCAGATTGACTGGGGCTGGGATGACTCGGTGCCGTTTCAAACGCCGGAAGTTCACATCGAACCTGAAGAAATGGTGCGTTATCACCAGCTCTACCTGCCACAAACCCTGGTCGATCAGCGGCATTATTTCCGCGTGCGCTCGCGAACCGAGCACGGAAAAACCGGGATCTCGGACATCTACATGGTCGTGGTACCCCCGGATCTGGACATTAAAAACCGGGGCCGAATGGCTACTGAGATTGAACTGAAATTGGTACTGGTAAAAACCACCAGCATCGACTGCACCAACTTTCCGGCAACTTCCATTTCGGGCTATCGCACCGAACCTATTGCCTCCGATCAACCAGCGGCTTTTGATCACGAGTACTCTCAACCCGAGCCACTGGACCAGGTGAAAGAGGTTAATGCCAACAACAGCAGTTCTCTGACTACCAACATCAGCTACACCATTACATAACCTCATATTTGCATAAACAAACCCCCATGAAAATCATTAGAACGGATTTAAACGTAGGTAAAACAGCAAGCGGTCTTGATATGTACTGTGACCTGTCCCTGGAACAACGGCACCTATACCGTATGAAATGCGAAAGCTTTGTAGGAAACCTGCTAAAGTGGATGCGCATTCAGATGGGTAAAACCAATCAGGATGATTACTGGGATGGAAACAGTACCCGAAAGGAAATCAGCAACATTACCAGTATTACGGAATCCGGACAGGATATCATCATTGAGTTGGACAGGTACCATGAATACAGTAGCGTGGAACATGACTTGATAACCATACAAGGAGTACTCGGGTTAGAAGGATTGAACGGTGTGTACTTTCATGATAATGCCATCGGGCTATTCCCACTGGATCGCCATAGCACGTATAAATATTACATTCGGGGGATTGTACCTCACCTGACGGGGGTATGGGATGGAACTTCCGGTGTTTCTATGGCAGCCAAATACAGAAATACCTGGACAGACAGAGATTATCACCTGCCCATAAATTGGGAGCCGATCATTGGCATGAGTAATCAACCGGTTAAAGCCTCTGATTTGTGCCTTCCGGGGTATTTCAAGCGAGGGTGCACCCAAGGGGCCGTGTCTATTACCTCGCTTATTACCGATCAGGAAAGTTCCAAGTTTACACTATCCCGTCCGTTCACCAACATGACGGGTGGTATTCGGCAAATCAAGGAAATTGGAATTATGTCCGGGGATTACCGAAGCGCTTATATGCTGATGGCTCGTGACGTGCTAGGTGCACCAATTAGCCTTGGAGACACCTCCACTTTGTCGCTGGACTACGAGATCATCTCCATGATTGAGAACTTTAATCAGGATACAGACGCCAACGGCACGAATGGCGGATGGACGGAAAGCTTCATGTACATCCTGCACCGAATTGCAAATCCTGGAGCTGCTCACAACTGGGAGAATGAGTTTCATTTTACTGCCGGTTTAGGTGGAGGTGGAACAGGGGTAAACTTCAATGTCGATCGGAATCTGGAAGGCTGGCAATTTGGCGTTCGCGTGGGCGAGTCGAACAAGTTTGTATCCATGACCGATACTTCCCTTACCCCAGAAAATGCGGAAGTGAATGGCGTTCCACACGGATATGGAGACGGAGAACTGGTACACCACGGCACGCATATCGGACAATTGGTAGTCGATGATGTGGCTAACGAGGTGTACTTCCCTATAGAGCGTATTTTTGAGAACCGGGGAGCAACACCCATTACCGTCCGGGAAATTGGGTTATTTGGCAACAAGAATAACTCATTAAATATCCATCCGCATCTTTTGGCCCGAAAGGCATTGGCTCCGGTCGATCAGTTTACCATTGGAGCGGGTGAAACCGCAAAAGTCACCTTCAACTGTAAGGCCATTGTATAAGTGAGCAGCGCGCTGTCCATATCTTCCCAGCTCAGCTACCTTCACGTGAAAGGCATCATGGGGCACTTTTATGAGGCTTCTCGGGCTAATAATGTGCCAGTTTCCCTGCTATTGGCCATCGCATCCAGGGAAAGTCATATGGGATTGGCGTTGGACAATAACTGGACGGGCGACAATGGAAACGGCATCGGCATCATGCAAATAGATCGGCGTTATCATTCGGACTTTACCAGCTCCCATGCCAATAACGACCACCGCGCCAACATCCACTATAGCAGCAAATTTCTGGCGGATCTGATAAGCAAGTTTGGCGGTAAGCTCACTCCAGCTGTAGCGGCATACAACGCGGGCTACTCAAAAGTGCGAAATACGGTAAGTGCTGGCATTGATCCCAATCTGGTTACCACCGGGCAAAACTACGTCACCGATGTGCTGCGCCGTAAAGAAATCATGGAGTCCGTAATGGGTATTTCCAAAGCGTCCACGGCCAGCATTGTACTGGTGCCACTCATCATCACAGGATTTATTTCCTACCAAATCTTTAACACACAATAAAACACTATGAAATCATCTTCCGGATATATCTACAGCGAGGAAAGCTCCCCCGGTTTGGGGCGAATGGTACTCGACCCGACACTACCCATTGAGTTGAACACCGCTATCCGACCGGTATCTACTGGTGTTACTCGGCGACCAACCATATCCATTCCTCGGGGGCTTTCTCCCAGGATGAGAAAACCGGTTCTGCCAAAATTGCCCAAAATCACGCCACCCAAAGTAACTCCGGTGGTCCGTGATTTGACCAAAAAGCCTGTGGCAACTGCCCAGCCTTCTATAACCAAAAGTGAGCCGGTGGCCACACAAAAAAAACCGATCAACAAGAAGATGATCGCCCTGGCCGGGGCTGGTATTGTTGGAGCCGGAATCCTCTTTAAAATCTTACGCTAACCTAACCTGATAACCCATGAGTAAATCAAGCTATACCTCTGATAACGGCCTTGGATGCGGCTGCGGATGCAACGGAGCCGGAATTGGCTCTTCTCCCGTAGTGGACGTTAAAAACGCCGAAGCCGAAAACACCAAAACGGACTTGGTAGATACCGCCAAAAAGTACATCAACGGCGAAGTACCGATGAAGTACAAAGCGGCTGCCATTGCTCTTGGCGCTGGCTTTCTGTGGCTAAAGTTCAAGAAATAGTCCCATGAAACGAGCCGACTACATTGCCCTTATAGAAAGCTATGGGGGCAACTTTTCGCTGTCCGATTTTGAAATCCAGGGTGATATCTCCCAAATGGATGTGGATTTTTTGCGGTCGTTTCTGGCCTGGAGAGATTGGACGGGCACAAAAACCCTAATCACTTCCGCGTGGCGAGATAGCGATGCGAAATCACATGGGAAAGGCCTGGCCATTGACTGCTTTTTGTTTACCGAATGGCTTACCAAACAGTCAAGCCCGCTTCAGCACTGGCTGCTTGCAACCACGTGGCCCTTTCAGGGGGTGGGGCTTTATTTTGACTGGACTTTCACTCATAAGGTAAGTGGGGAAAAGATCCCGGCCATTGGTCTTCATGTGGACGGGTGGAGTGGTAAGCAGATCAACGAGCGGCCACTCCGATGGCTCCGGATTGATGGCCATTACTACTACCAATCGACAAAAACCGGACGGTTTTACTGCCGGGAGAACAAACAAACCATAACGCTTACAGAAGCCATTCAGGACTACGAGCAACGCTATGAGCAAATCACCAAAGCCCGAGCACTACCTCAGCAAGTATAAAGAGCTGATCATTACGACCATCATTTGCCTGTTTCTGACCGGGATCTACGACTCGATCAACAACCAGACCGCTGAAATAAAACGGTGGTATGAGCTCATGATCAATATCCGGGCCGAACAGAAGATTCAGGGCGTTGATCTGGAATCATTGAAGCAGTCCATCGAGTCCTACCAAACAAAAACCGACCAGGAACTAACCATTCACGAACAACGCATTCAGTCCCTTGAACGAGGGAGTGAATAAGCCTTATTAACCTAATTTAGCCTTATTACTCATGAAAAAACTACTTAAAAGCGTCATCAAATCCGTACCAACACTTATCACCTTATTCAAGAAAGAAACCCCGCAGGAAGGAAAGGACATTGCCAAAAGCGGGCTTACCAGCTTGGGCATTTCTGGGATGATTACAACCGGACGAATCAATGCCGGTGAATTAGATGAAACGGTACTTATCATTTTAGCTATCGTTGAAGCTATTGGATATGTGTATGGGATTGTCGCTTTAATTGCCGGTTCTTCCCAAAACACAAAAGTTGAAGAAAATCAGTTATAAATAACGTGTTTTATTGTTATGCAGATCAAATAAAATATAACACCTTGTCATAATCTAAGGATAACAGTACATTTAAACAGAGCCCTGTATGTTGCGAAGTCCTAAGTTACACTTGGGAAACGAATTTAATTTCATAGCAGCTACGGGGCATTTCTTTTTGTTTTAGAATCATCCATTTATTTGCTCAATTTCAAAGTCCAAAAATTTTTTAAAAATCCTCTAGATGTTAAACTAATCAGTTTCTTTTTCACACTTAATGTAACTTCTTTCCAGCATCCGATACATATTACCAAGAATCATGTTATCACCAACAGAACAAAAACAATTATTAGAAAGGCTTATTGCTTTGCCCAAAGAGTGCGAATGGGTAGAGTTTAAGCAAAGCTACGTTGAAGAGAATCAAATAGGGGAATATATTTCAGCACTCTCAAACTCAGCCTGCCTTCATAACCAAAAATACGGCTACTTGGTTTATGGCATAGAAGACGGAACACATGATATTGTTGGAACAGATTTTCATCCTAAAAACACCAAAATAGGAAACCAGGAGCTTGAAAACTGGCTGGCTACCCAACTGTATCCTAAAATAGATTTTAAAATTTATGAATTTGATTATGAAGGAAAGAGTATCTCCATATTTCAAATTGATGCAACGAGAAATCAGCCTGTTCGATTTCGCCACGATAAATTTATCCGTGTAGGATCATATAAAAAGAAACTTGAAGATCATCCTGAAAAGGAAAGAAAAATTTGGAAAAGGCATCCTGAGGCTTCATTTGAGAGTAAAATTGCTGCTGACAATCTTGAGGGAAATGAAGTACTTCAACTTATTGATTATCCCGCTTTCTTTGAAATGATGAGCATTCCTCTTCCTGCTGATATGAGTGGAATACTTGATAAGCTTATTGAGGAAAACCTGGTGGCCTTTGATAGCGGTAGATATTCTGTAACAAATCTGGGCGCAATTCTATTCGCAAAGCAATTGAATAAATTCCCTTCTCTAAAAAGAAAATCCATCCGGGTGATTATCTATGATGGAAAAAACAAAGTGAATACAATAAAAGAGCAGAATGGCATAAAAGGATACGCCAATGGTTTTGAAGGACTCATATCATGGATAAACGATCAACTCCCTGAGAATGAAGTGATTGGGCAAGCTTTGAGAAGCAAGGTTAAAATGTATCCCGAAATCGCTATTCGTGAGCTTGTGGCGAACGCTATTATCCATCAGGATTTCGAGATGAAAGGAACAAATCCAATGATCGAAATTTTTGATGACAGAATTGAGATTACAAACAATGGGAAACCTCTTGTTGACCCATTAAGATTTATTGGTGCTACACCTCGCTCACGTAATGAAGAATTGGCTTCATTTATGAGAAGGCTTAATATTTGTGAGGAACGCGGTAGCGGTATTATAAAGGTTGTAGATGCTGTTGAGATCTTTCAATTGCCCCCGCCTGATTTCTTAGTAGATGACTTTCATACTATTGCAAAGCTTTATGCTTATCGGCCGTTGAATGAAATGGATAAAAAAGATAAAATAAGAGCGTGTTATCAACATACCTGTCTCAAACACTTCTCCGGTGAAAGGATGAGTAATAAGTCCCTCAGAAAAAGGTTTGAGATTTCGGACAAAAATTACCCTATGGCTTCCAGAATTATTTCTGATACCATAGAAGCTGGTCTTATTAAGGATTTTGATCCATCCAGTAACTCTAAAAGAGATGCCAGTTACATTCCTTTTTGGGCTTGATCTATGTCACCTTTATGTAACAATTTTAGGGTATTCACCCACAAACACTGTTTTAAAGCTGTTAGAATGGCTTTTTTTATGTAACGGTTATGTAACACTTGTCCACATTTCAGAGGACTTATCCACATAGGTTATATAAATAGCACATATAACATGTTTTGGGGTCTTAGAATAAGTGCAGTCTTCCATTACCATGATACTGGTAAAGAAGAACGCTTCAAGTGGTGGGCGAAGGTTTGTTACAAATTTGTTTATGAGATTTCTGATGAGGATGAAAAATAATAGCCTAACATTGGCCCATCCAAAATTGTTTGATTTGTTTAGCTAGGCAACCGGGATTAGGCCTGCAAAGACAATTAAAAATCTTAATATTAATACAAGCATTAAGCTATTTTTAGACACGTGAAAGCAGCTGATAAATGATTTGATGGTATTGTTGCTGCACGTTGATTTGCCAATCACTGTAAAGAATATTTTGGATATGAACAGCAAAGAAATGTTTACAAGGCTTGTAGAGAATGCTTTTGATTTTCTTAAAAAAGCTTTTGAAGAGCTTGATCAAAATAATTTTAAGCATTCCATGATTAATTTCCATTCAGCTCTTGAGCTTTTTATAAAAGCAAGACTAATGGCTGAACATTGGACGTTGATTGTTGCAAATTCAGAAAGCTTAAATAAAGAAAAATTTATTTCGGGTAATTTTAGATCTGTTTCACTTTCCAATGGCGCTGATAGGTTAGAAAATGTATTAGGAAAAGGCATATCTCAAGATGTATCAAAAGCTTTTGAGAAGGTAACCAAGCACCGGAATAAATTAGTCCATTTTTTTCATCCAGATGGTTCTGAAAGTGAGAATCGTACTTTAAAAGAAAGTATAGTAAAAGAGCAGTTAATAGCCTGGTATTATTTGCACCAACTCTTAAATGAGCAATGGAAAGAAACTTTTTCAGACTGGCAAGATCAGATTGAAACAATAGATAAATCACTAAGAAAACACCGGGAGTTTCTATCAGTAGTTTATCAAGCTAAAGAAGACAGAATAAAAAAATTAACATCAAATGGTATAGTATTTACAAAATGTCCATCATGTAGCTATGAAACTCTAAAGCATGAGATAGAAAAAGAAAAATTATATATATCTGAATGTTTGGTATGTAATCTGAAGGAAAAGACTATTCAAGTAGGATGTACTGATTGCGAGTCAACAGTTTTCTTTTATGGTGAAGGCTTTTCTCAATGCAAACAATGCCAAAAGAATTTTGAACCGGATGATTTAGTAGAAATTATTTGGGATAGCGGTTTCGCAACTGCAGCATTTATGGATGGTGATTATTCTTGGGATTTAGGTAATTGTTATTACTGCGATGGCTACCAAAAAATTGTTCGTTTTGATGATGGTTCTTATTTATGCGCCTGTTGTTTTGAGGAGTTTGACCATTTGAATTGGTGTGCATGGTGTAATGAACCTAACTCAGGAGATATGGTTGACAGCTATTATAATGGATGTAATTTTTGCGATGGCAGAGCTGATTGGGATAACGAGTAAAAACTAAGTAAATAAGCATAGCTTTAGAATTTATTTACTTCCCCCAAACCCCATCAATCTCCTGCATCAACCGATCTGTCTCCATAAGAGCAACAATGATCTTTTGATAGTGACGGATTTCGTCTATGGAAAGTTCACGGTCTCGACGGTCTTTAAGCCATTTCTCAGCGGGTTGATAGCCTCCAATGTAGAACTCCCAGGCTTTTTTAGGCACATTGCCGAAATACTGCTCTTCGTTAATCCACACTTTGCCTAATTCCAGGTCATCATCCGAGTCATCCTGAGGATACCTCCGAAGGATCTTGCCTTTCAGGGCTTCGTTTTCTTCACCACTTGCATCATCTCCATCAACCACAAATCCCGGATCATTCTTCGTCAGCCGGTTGGAAATCATATTGCTTCCTGCAATGGGATAGGTAGTTATAAATTCTTCTATCACCGGATGCTCCAGTAAGTGAATTTGGCGCAACTCTCCACCAAGTTCCACAAGTTGCCAGAAAAGCTCGGGATCTTCGGGGTAAGGTACTCTTGGAAAGTCGATCTTGAGAAACTCTTTGTATTTCTCCCGGTAGCTTGGGGAATGCAATACGGCATAGATATAATCGAGCAGATCAATGGGAGCAAAGGTGCCTTCGATTTCTTTCTTTTCCGGAGAGAACTTCAGATCCAAATTTTTAGCAATTTTATCTACGATTTTCTTTTCTAAATTAGGCCTTCGTTCTATACTTCCATCCAAAGTTTGTTGGGTGCTATTTTCTGGATAGACATATAAAGGGAATGTGTATGTGCTTTCTTTTGACTTAGCGGATAATGTGCACATATCAACCAATCTATCTGAAATAAACACATGTTGAAAATCGTATGCACTTTGTTGACGGGCAGACAATAAAGCTAAATTATCTTTAAAAAATAAATTCCTCATTAGCTCTCTTCGAGAATCTCCTCGAACTATAATTTCATGGATTTTTTCATAAGGATAGTAGGTGAACCTACTATCAAATAGCCGGTATTGCACTTCCATGATATCATCTGCTTCATTCTCAAAAAGGTCCCTTTTCTCACTAATTTTCCAGTCTTTAGTATCAGAAATATTATACTTCTCAAGTATTTGCTGTGAATCAAGATTTTTCATGTCTTTAAACAACTCAATTACTGAATCCCTATCGAAGTGAGGCTTAATCAAGAGATTGTCTTTTCTGAATTTTATACCAGTACCAGATTCAATGAATAATTTGTCCAGGGAAATCCATTCTTCAAATTGATTTCTCAGTTTGTACTTGAATTCTTTAAAAAAGTAATCTGGTGACTGGGGCTCTACTGCTTTCCAATTAATTGTTGATAAACTATTTTCAGTTAAGTAATTGTATTTTTCTTTCCTCTTACCTAAGGCATCATTTTTTAATAGTGATGCCATGTTGTGACTCTCTCTTTTCTTTATAAAAATATTTATTGAAACACCCTGTTGGATATCAAATACGTTTTCATCTTTCTCTCCATCATCTGTTACTTCTTGTTTTTTATAGCTACCATGTAAGTCTAAAACATATATTTTATCAAATGCATTAAGTAAATCCTCTCTCATTTTGTGGTGTGTAATACCATCTATAAAACTATTGTTTGATATGTAAGCAAGTATGCCTTCACTATTCTTTTCAATCAAATACTGCCCATATCGAATAAATTTAACATAGTCATCTGACAAGGCATTTTTATTATAACCTTGTACACCTTCCTTGTAAGTTTTGATTCTTTCTTCAATCCATTCTCCATTATTTCTACTGCTGACTGAATAAGGTGGATTACCTAATACAACCATCACAGGTGTATCACGCTTAATGTGATTGGCTTCATTAGCCTCTTCACTTAACCAACCAGCAAAGAGGGTTCCTGTGTCTGGGTGATGTTCTTCCAGAGTGTTAGTCAGATACACCCGGAAACGTTCACTACCACTTGGCTCTACACCAGTTTCCCTTAACAGCAGGTCCAGTTTCAGGTGTGCCATTGCATAACTGGCCATTAAGATCTCAAATCCGTTCAGGCGTGGGATCAAATGTTCTTCCACATAGGTAGCCCAAATGCCTTGCTGTCCTTCAAACTTGGAATGAATTTGTTTGATCACTTCAGCTAAAAAGGTTCCGGTTCCAGCTGCCGGGTCCAGAATCTGCACTTTATGGACTTCCCGTTCCTCTTCCACCATACCGCCTTTATGTCGTTTGTCGTGCGTGGGTACTTTTACCTTCACTTTTGTTTTAGAGGTATCGGCCAGCCCGTCTTTCAGTCCAAATTCGTCTTTTAGAATATCATCGACCGCTCGTACAATAAAGTTTACCACCGGCTCTGGCGTGTACCAAACTCCGCGACTTTTTCGCAGCTTGGGATCATACTCAGCCAGGAATGTTTCATAAAAATGTATGATGGGATCTTGTTGTTGAGTAGCTTTTCCAAAGTTCTTTAGAAGGCCATCAACATCGGTCGCTCTGAAAATATCAGCTAACCCATCTACCACCCATGCGATACGATCATCCAAGTCATATCCTGCAATGTATTGGAAAAGCTTACGAAGGAAGGGATTGGTTTTTGGAATAAGCGCAGCTGCCTCATGTCGATCAAAGGTATCCAATGTCGAATCGTGTAAACGAGCTGCAAACATACCATAAGCAATCGTCTGTGCATAGATATCTGCAAATTCCTTAGCGCTGATATCGTGAATCAAGACGTTCTGAAATGCAGTCAATTGTTCCCGCAGGGTATTGTTAGCCGTCTCGTTTACTTTGTTTTTCTGCTTTTCTTCATCGGCATTCAGGGCTTTTTCAATTACATCAGCGAGGATTCGGGCTTTACCGGCCATCATCTTCGACAGCTTATTGGCACTGCGGATGGTTTGCCCCACATGCGTCCCAAAATCTTTGATGATGTTTTCGAACTCGCCATAGTTTTTAGTTCGCCCAACGATTTTACCATCCTGAATTTCGGCAATTGAAACAGACGTCAGCAATTCGCCCTCCCTATACACATAGAAGTCGAGATAATCGGTGAAGATGAGGTTTGGGAGCCCGGTTTTGTAGCGCTCAAACTGTTCTTTGTTTTTCTTTTTACCTGCCAGATCGGAATCGCCAATATCTTTAGCTTCGATATACCCAACCGGAATTTTCCCTTTGGTAAGAATGTAATCAGGTGCTCCCACTTCAGATCGGGCCGGCTCATTGGTAATGAGTAAATCGGGCAAAAGCTCTCCAAGCAAAGTCTGTAAATCACCCCGATAACTGTGTTCCCTCGAAATGCCTGATTTATATCTCAGATTTAACTGATCAACGTATTCCTGAATGGTCATAAATAAACAATTTGGTTGGCGCTTAGGCTAACAAAATCAGGGCTTAAAGACAATAAATAATAAGGTAAAATATTCACCATACAGCATATAAAGCTGCATGTAACTCTATGAATTCTTTGATTTATTTATTTAAGCTTGATTTAAGCTAGGGTTCTTATTTTGAGATTAGAAAATACCTTAAAACACTCTGAAAGTGTGTGTTTTAGCCATTATTAATAGAAACCTAAATATCATGAAGCTGCTAAAAGTTTTGATCAGACCGATTTTACTTGAAGAAATTTATAAAGAATTGCGACATCATGGAGTAATTGGTATGACGGTATTTAAAGGTGAGGGTACCGGTAGGTATATTGATCCGAACAAACAACATGGTTCATTAGACTTTCCAGCGATGCATGCAGAACTGATAAAGATTGAAATTGCCGCTCACGACAAAGACGCCTCAAGAATTGCAGATATCATACAAAAGAAAGCTTCCACCGGAACTGAGGGTGATGGCATAATTTTTATTTCTTCAATTGACGAAGCTATTCGTATTAAAGATGGCACTAGAGGACCCAGTGTCTTTTTTTAAAAAGATATGTAATAACTAAAAACACAATATATAAACTAACACTATCATGAAAACACTTACACTTACACTTACGATTCTTCTTTTTTCTGCAGGAATGAGCTTTGCTCAACAGCAGGATATGAATCAAAAGAAACAACAGATGCAGGAAATGATGCAGGATTCTACCATGCGCTCGATGATGATGGATCATATGGCACAAAGCCCCGAAATGCGTAAGCAGATGATGCAAAAAATGATGGGCTCTATGAAGATGGACAGCACCATGATGATGGGCAATATGCAGAATATGATGGATAACCCTGAAATGAAAGAACGCATGCAAGCCCACATGAAGATGATGCAGTCTATGATGCAGGATGGAGAAATGGACCACTCTAAAATGATGGAAATGATGGGTGATTCATCCATGATGAAAATGCATATGACCTGCATGCAAATGATGCAGGGAAATATGATGAATGGCGAGGGAATGATGGACAAAAAAGATGGAATGAAAGGCAACGACCATCAAAAGCATCATAATTAATCAAACTCAAGAGATATTCAAGCTTCACCGCCGGATATCTAGAGTTTAGTTTAACACAATATTTTACGTAAGAAGTTAAACCCAATAGCACACTCTTATACAATGAATAAGTACATTCTATGGATGATAATCGGGTGCGGGGCCGTATTTTTGTTTCTCTTCATTGCCCCGGCACTTGGTTTAAATAAAGGAATAGCAACTGCATTAGCAATTGTAGCTATGCTTGCCTGCCATATTCTAATGATCGGTCATCACCGAAAGGGCTCAGAACCACAGAGCAACAAATACTAGTTAGTGACTTTATGAAGCAAGTGAGTCAATGAGGAGCATTCCAAACGCTCAGTAATACAATGGCACAAATGAATCAACGTTGATGTCTTTCCAGCAAAGAAATTTCGGTAGGGTGCGTAATCTAAACACTCTTCCGAAATTCGTTGCAAAATGAACATCTATGCCAAAATACAGCCGTTTTATAATTTTACTCAGCTTTATAGTAATAGGGGGCAGAAATCAGTAATAGTAAACGCGACCCAAGTAACTAAGTATTATGTAATGCTTGTCTGAATTGCTTCGATCTACAAATAATTAGTGGCCAAGAATTTTTACTCTTGCTGCTGTCCATTGACCTATTTTGATCCAGCCTATCCAATCATCTTTATAAGGGTAAAGTGACGGCCACCCTTATATATAGAAGCAATATAATTGCAAAATCTCTTACCAGTTTAAGCTTTATTTCAGCAATGCGTTTGTATGTTAAATTATGAACTTGAAATGTGAACCGGTTAACCCACTTTATTATGGACACACTGAAAAATCTGATTCGCAATCTTGCTGATAAAGTTGACCGGCTTCTGGGCGGTGCGCAGCTTCAGGAAATTCCTGTAAGATTAGGCACTGAAAATCCTCCAGCTGCTCACATGCTAAGGTGACTTGGATCATGTTCGACAGTTAACAACAAAAATTATAACGGTTATTGCCATGAAATGGTCACTTTACATCGGAAAACCTGCCGGTATCAAGGTCTTTATTCACTGGACCTTCATCTTACTGGTCATTTGGCTCTCCTGGATGCATTTGCAACAGGGACACGGGCTTTTTGAAATATTAATCGGGCTGCTTTTCCTTGCTGCCCTGTTTGCATGCGTCACCCTCCACGAATTCGGCCACGCCCTGGCGGCACGAAGGTATGGCATCGGAACCCGGGATATCAACCTGCTTCCCATCGGCGGGGTAGCCCGGCTGGAAAGCATGCCCGAAGATCCCAAAGAGGAACTGGTGGTAGCCATTGCCGGGCCGGCTGTTAATGTAGTAATTGCAATCGGGTTGTACCTCATCATGTTGGTATTGGGGCAAAGCAATATGGAACTGAGCCATCACATAACCGGCGGTAATTTTTTGGCCGACCTGCTGGTGATCAATATTATTTTGGTTCTGTTTAACCTGATACCTGCTTTCCCGATGGACGGTGGGCGGGTGCTCCGGGCATTGCTGGCCTTCATAATGAAAAGAAGCAAGGCCACCCGTGTGGCCGCTTCGGTCGGGCAGCTGTTGGCTATTGGTTTTGTTCTTTTCGGCCTGTTTTATAATCCGTTTCTGCTTTTTATCGGAATTTTTGTTTTTCTCGGTGCCGGGGCGGAAGCTAACCAAGTAGGATTGCAGGAATCCTTGCGGGAAGTAAAGGCCAAAGATCTGATAACGACCGATTTTCATGTACTCCCCCAAACAGCTTCCGTATCAATGGCGGCAGCCGCCTTTATGGAAAGCCGGGAACCCGAACTGGTTATAACCGATCATGAAGATCGCTTTGTGGGGCTCGTATCCTATGAGAGGATCATCGAGGAAATACAAAAGGGGCATTTTGATAATCCGGTGGTAACCCTGATTAAAGAAGAGGTACAAACCCTGGCCCCGGGAACACTTATATACGAGTTAGTGTCGAAGATTCAGCAATCAGGCCAGCGTGTTTTTCCGGTGCTGAATGATGATCGTCTGGCAGGAATTATATCCCACACGGACCTGATTCATCTGCTGGAGCAAAATCAAGCCAATTAGCCTCTGGACACAGGCATTTAATCAGATATATTTTCAATATTTAAGCTTGTTTTAAGACTCATGGTTTATCTTACTGACAGTATCTTGCTGTGGCATGCGACTGATGGCACAGCATACATTCAATAGTAACAAAACACCTTAGCACCATGTTATTTGATCATCACTTTATAGGCATGCACTGGATCTGGTGGGTCATTATCATAGTCATCATTCTCCTGGTGGTTTTTGATGTGATTCCATACAGGCCTAAAACCGATACCACTGAAGATCCTCTGGATATATTAAAAAAGCGGTTTGCCCGCGGTGAAATAGAACACGAAGAATTTGAAGAACGAAAAAAAATTCTACTGCAAAGTAATTAGTCAACAAACGGCCTAAAAATAAAAAAAATGGCAACCTTTAACGTAATTAAAGCGTCCGGAGAAAGGGAACCTTTTTATGAGAGTAAGCTTCGCAATTCTCTCAGAAAAGCAGGTGCCGATCAACAGATTACAGACAAGATTATTCACTCTATCCAACGGATTCTATTTGAAGGGATAACGACTGAAAAAATATACAGAGAAGCTTTTAAGCAGCTCAGGCAATACTCAAATTCTTCGGCTGGCAGATATAAATTAAAAGAAGCCCTGCTGGAATTAGGGCCTTCCGGCTATCCTTTTGAAAAATTTATCGGAGAACTTCTAAACAGGCTCGGTTATCAAACTGATACCGGAGTTATTGTTAACGGGAATTGCGTCTCCCATGAAATTGATGTTATCGCAGAAAAAGACGACGAACATTTTATGATCGAGTGTAAATTTCACAACCGGAAAGGTCATAAATGTAATGTAAAAATTCCACTTTACATTCAATCACGATTCAAGGATGTAGAAAGAAACTGGAGGAGCCAATCCGGCCACGAAGACAAACAACACCAGGCCTGGGTAGTTACAAACACCCGTTTCACTACAGATGCCCAGCAGTATGGAAAATGTGTAGGTCTTAAACTCTTAAGCTGGGATTATCCGGAAAATAACGGACTAAAAGACCTAATAAGCCATGTACATCTTCATCCGATTACAAGCCTGACAACCCTAAGCAATCAAAAGAAAAAGCTCCTTTTGGAACAAAATGTTGTCTTCTGCAAGCAGATATGTGAGGACAAGCAAGTTCTTAAGAGCGTTGGGCTTGATAATCATACCATGAACAAGGTCTTTGAGGAAGCCATGGATATATGTAATGTTAAAAATAATTCAGTGAACAGATGAATGATTCCAATAATAACCACATAGAAAAAAGTATAACTATCACTATTTATTGTAAGGAATGGTGTGAATATTTAAAAAACGTAGTTAACCTTCTGAGAGAGAGACAGCAAAATTTCACCTTTATCGATCTTCGGTATGATAGATCAAAAGCTAACGAGTTGATATCGAAGCTGGGTAATCCACTGATATTACCCATACTTGAGATCAATGGTGTCTATTATGAAAAACCATCTTTTGCAGAGGCCACGAATCAGCTTGAGTTAACCTACTGGAGGCAAAAAGTCGACCAAACTTATTATGATAAAGAACCATCCGGGGACAAGACTTATTAAAACGGAACGAGATAGGTAGATGAATGCGGATTTTTTTAAGGGGAATCAACTTCATTGAACTTTTTTATGGATAAGCGGCCGAGATAAAAAATCAAAGTCGGCAGCATCATAAATTGCAATACGGGAGATAAGCCGACTTCTACGTAAGGTAGCAGCGGCATTGCATCAGAGTAGCTCCAGCTCCCGGCTGCAAGGTGTCTGAGTTCTCCCAAAATGGCCCCTACCCCGCCGATAAGAACCAAACCGATCACGTTACGGATGGTCATTCTGCCTAGCCAATACGGATCTTTATAAAACAGGCTAAAAGCAAAATAAAGAAGCAATACCATCAACATATCGGCTACGGATGCCAATGCACAAAAAGAAATATGATTTAAATCATAGACATAGCCCGAATAAAGCGGTCCCTGGGCGATCTCCCACACAAGGTTAAGCAAAAAAGCCAGGCCGCTGATTTTTAATAGGAGTTTGTTGAACACATTTTTCTCTGAGACTTTTCTTGAATAATAAATATAACTGGCTGTAATAATGAGCAATACTATCACCGGAATAATAAACTGAGTGAGCTTTAATTCTGTCATTTTATATCCTTTTGATTATGGATTTTTGTTTTTAGTGTAGTGTATGTTCTACATACGCAATGGTTATCTCACATCTGAATATATCAGGAGACATAAACTTCATTCTTTGGTTTAAGCTTTATTTAAGGCACTTGCATCTATCTTACGGATAATCGTTTAAATAACCGATTACTACATTTTTAGTTAAATAAATATTACAAAATCATGTTTTACAATCACCACTTTTTTGGCATGCACTGGATCTGGTGGATTGTGATTTCGATAGGACTCCTTTTGGTTTTTTTGGATTTGATTCCATATTGGCGCGGTAGAGTTGTACGGGAAGACGCAATGGGTATACTGACTAAGAGGTTAGCTCGTGGAGAAATAGAACGCGAAGAGTTTGAGGAGCGTAAAAAAGTTTTAAAACTAAACAAGTAAAAAAAATACAACAATGGAAAAGATCAAAATAGCCGTAAACGGATATGGCGTCATCGGAAAACGAGTGGCGGAAGCAGTAACCTTGCAAGAAGATATGGAACTGGTGGGCATCGGTGATGTAGCTGCCGACTGGAGAATAAAGGCAGCGGCAGCTAAAGGATACGCCGTGTTTGCCAATACCGAAGAAGGCCGCAAGACAATGAGGGAGAAACATATTCCGGTAGCCGGCGATCTTGATGACCTGCTTGAGCTCGCTGACCTGGTGGTGGATTGCGCTCCCAAAAAGTTCGGTACCCAGAATGCCGAACGGTACAAAACGGCCGGTGTGAAGTTTATTGTGCAGGGCGGGGAAAAGCACGAGACGACCGGGCATTCCTTCAGCGCGGAAAATAATTATGCCTCTGCTTTAAATCGGGAAAGTACCCGCGTGGTCTCCTGCAACACCACCTCTATCGTACGGACCCTCAGCGCATTAAAACGAGCGGGATTACTGAATAAAGCACGTGGTACGCTGTTGCGCCGAGCTACCGATCCGTGGGAAAGCCACAAAAACGGTATCATGAATACAATGGTTCCTGAACCGGAAATTCCCAGTCACCAGGGCCCGGATGCCCAGAGCGTAGATCCCGAACTGGACGTGGTAACTGCCGCGGTAAAAGTACCCCAAACACTTTCCCATATGCATTACTGGACCGTGCAATTAACCAAAAATGCATCTAAAGAGGAAGTCCTGGAGGCTTTCGGCACTTCTACCCGAACGGCCTTTATAAATATGAGCGACGACCTTTCCGCCAATAACGCCGTTAAGGAGCTGATGCTGGACCTGGGACGCCCGCACGGCGATATGTACGAAGTGGCCATCTGGGAAGATATGCTCAAAGTGGAAGGCGATGAGTTGTATTACGCCTACCTGGTCGATAATCAGGCCATCGTTATTCCCGAAACTATCGACGCCATCCGAGCGCTTACCGGCACCGAGTCGGATCCTCAAAAATCCATTACCAAAACGAACCATTCGCTGGGCATTACACAGCGGTTCATATAAACAACACCATTTTCATTCCTAACATACATTTAATCTAAACGGAATATTCACATGGAACGAGGAATTGAACATTCAGGTGCCTGGGTGTTAGCACTTTTTGTTATCGTTATTGCGTCTTGGCTTTTATACAAATATCTGGCCCCAAAAACTTGGAGGGAGTGGATAGGAGCAGGATTGATTCAGGGCTTCATCATCGCATTGTATGCGGAGATGTACGGCTTCCCGCTTACCATTTATCTGATGGTTCGGTTCCTGGGGTTGGATAGTGGTAGTGGTGATCTAAACGCCAACCTTTGGTCTACTTTAGTGGGCGTTGGTGAAACGGGGATGATGATCTCGATGATTGCGGGCTATATCCTTCTTTTTGGTGGATTTGGCATTTTCATCCAGGGCTGGCGCCAACTGTATCGCGCCAAACAGGAAAACAGGCTTGCTACCGACGGGTTATACGGGCTGGTTAGGCATCCCCAATATACGGGGTTGTTTATCGGGCTTTTTGGAGAGGGTGTCATTCACTGGCCCACCATATTCTCCGTAGGCCTGTTCCCGGTCATCGTTATCGCTTATGTCCTGCTTGCCAAAAGGGAAGAGAAGAAAGTGATCGAGGAGTTTGGTGAAGAATATCTCAAATACAAACGGAACGTCCCGGCTTTTCTTCCGATGAAAGGAAAATGGAAGCAGTTCATTCAACGATCAGGAAATACTGTAAACAAGCTTGATTAGTATCGATTTACTGCTTGTTAAAAATTTTATTAGAAATAAAAAGCCTTCAACCAACAATCATCCGCCATATAAATACTTCGTAAGACTATAAATTTAAAATGACAAGTAGATCATCAATACTCAGGATTAATAAACAGATTGGCATCCTGCTGATCTGTCTGTTTCTAGTGATGATCGGCTACGGACTAACCCTTCCAATTCTTCCATTTTTTGTAGAAAAATCAGTACGTTCAAATGAGTTATTCCTTCTATCACCGGCCGTGCATGTAGGTCTTATGACAGGCATTTTCCCGCTGATGCAGTTTATTGCTGCCCCTTTATGGGGACGCTGGTCCGACCGTATTGGCCGATTTCCCGTGTTGACAGCAGGTATGGGCGGTTATGCACTCTCGCTGATTTTTTTTGGGTGGACTAACGACTTGGTCTTGCTTTATGTGCTTCGAATAGTAGGAGGACTATTTTCAGCCTCTGTTCTCCCCACAGTTAACTCATGGGTTACGGATCTGAGCACAGTAAAAAATAGAGGTAAACTATTGGCGTGGGTAGGTGGATCAGCTAGCTTGGGGGTAATTTTTGGACCAGTACTGAGTTCTTTCTTTATGGACGTTGGCTGGTTTACCGAATGGTCATGGAAGCTGCTGGTTGCAACCCCTTACACTGTACCATTTATATTTGCAGGAAGTTTTTCGCTGTTGGCTCTAGCAGCTTTGATAATATGGATGCCAGGTGATCCATCTCCAGTCGTAAACAATAGCAACCCCCCAAGTAAATTTGGTTTATTGAGTATTATAAAGGGGGAAATGCTCCCGATTCTTTTCTATGCACTTATTGCACAAGCAGCATTAGCCATGTTTGAAAGTACTTATGCGCTCCATTCACAGCAAATTATGGGTTACAGTGTAATTGAAATGGGCTATATATTCATGGCTTGTGCACTCGGAATGAGTATTAGTCAGATTGGCTTTACGGGATATTTAATTGACCAATTAGGGGAAGAGAGGTTGTTGCCTATCGGATATTTTTTGGTGGGGTTAGCTCTGTTGTTTTTGATGCTGGCAAGTTCTTTTACCCTTATCATAATAGTAGTGAGCATTCTTGCGTTGGGAATGGCATTAATTAGCCCGGCTTTGGCTTCTATTACCAGCAAAATAAATAAAAATTATGTTGGCGAAAGAATGGGAATCTTGGCATCTATAAGCAGCTTGGGACTTGCAACCGGTTCATTTATAGGCTCCGGATTGTACGTAATAAATATTCATCTTCCCTATCTCACATTTTCATTATTTCTGTTCTACGTAACATTTTACTTGGTTAAAAAAAATCTCAACGTTATAGGTTAATTGAATACTTATTCTTCAGGAGTAAGCTATAAAATTTCAGCTTCATTTAAGCCTTCCTATTGTATTATTGAGTTAGACAAAAACTTAGCACCCTCTGAATAATAATTTTTTAAAAATAAAAGGAGGCACATATGTGGTTAGACTATATATGGAACATCCCACTCTTTTGGTGGTTTTTACTTGCCGCATTCATATTATTTATAGTGGTGTCATTTATAAGACGAAAGCTGGAGAAAGATCCCTTAAAAATCCAAATGGAACATTTCTGCCGATGCTATGCCCGTGGTGAAATAAGCCTGGATGATTTTAAGGAATTGAAACATGATTTACAGGAATTTGAAAAGCATATCAAGACAACTAATATACGAAAACCAATCCCGCGTGTGAAGGCACGGAAAAACAAGAAACAACTGATAAGGTGAATACTATGGAATGGATAGCTGAAAACTGGTTCCTATTACTAATAACTATACTTTTCATAGTCATGCATATGTTCGGTCATGGCCATGGTGGACACGGAGGGCATGGAAGAGGACATAGCCAGAACTCGCCAGAAGACCACAACCACCCTGAAAATGACACAAACAAACATCAACATCATTAGCCTGACTTAAGGGAATAAGCATGAAACCTTTAAAGCAAAATCCTCTTGTGATTTTTTTGGAATCCCTAAAAGGAAAGAATCAGGCAGGGGCCGGTATTGCAATTTTATTGGCAGTCATTGTCGCTATGCTATGGGCAAATTCTCCTTTAAAAGAATATTACAATGAATTTATTCATATGGAAATTTTCATTGGGCTAAATGGAAATACCTTATCTGAGCCCTTGCTGCTGTGGGTAAATGATGGGTTAATGGCCGTATTCTTTCTATTTGTTGGTTTAGAGTTAAAGCGTGAAATACTCGGTGGAAAACTCTCGAATCCCCGTAAAGCCATACTGCCGATTGGGGCCGCCGTGGGCGGAATGCTTGTCCCGGCACTAATCTATTCATTCTTTAATGGTAATGGTATTGGACAAAGTGGTTGGGGAATACCAATGGCCACCGATATTGCTTTTGCATTGGGTGTACTTTCTCTGTTTGGAAATCGAGTGCCAGTTTCGCTTAAAGTCTTTTTAGTTGCTCTTGCTATTGTAGATGATTTGGGGGCAGTATTGGTGATCGCAGTTTTCTATACTTCGGGAATATCTGAAATGGATTTACTCCATGGTTTCCTTTTTTTCCTGGTACTTGTAGGAGGTAACTATTTTGGAGTCAGGAGTGCCTGGTTTTATTTCATTATTGGTATTGGAGGGGTATGGCTGGCCTTTTTCTTTTCAGGTGTTCACCCTACCGTTGCCGGTATTCTTATCGCTTTTACCATCCCTGGAAAAGTAAAAATTAAGGAACAAGATTATTTGAAAAATTTAACGATCCTTCACCGGAAATTTATAGAAACCACTCCCATTAAAGGAAGCTTCATTTCTGAAAGTCAACTGGAGATACTTGAAAAAATTAAAAGTAAAACCAATGATGCTGAAACCCCATTACAAAAATTAGAACATGGATTATCGCCTATCGTCGGCTTTTTTATACTACCTGTTTTTGCCCTGGTAAATGCGGGCATCCATATTCATGGTGATATTCTGAATACTCTGAGTCAGCAAATCAGCTTGGGCATCATGGCAGGACTTATAGTTGGCAAATTTATAGGGATTGCTGGCTTTTCATGGATTTTAGTAAAACTAAACATTGCACAACTTGGAGAAGGAGTAACATGGGGGCAACTTTGCGGTGTGGCTTTGATTGCAGGCATTGGATTTACAATGTCCTTTTTTATTACTGATCTGGCGTTCCAAAGTGAAGAACTTAGATATATTGCCAAGCTAAGCATCCTGATTACTTCTATTTTGGCCGGTATAAGTGGCTCTTTGATGCTTTGGGTGTCCTCAAGGTCAAGTTCCCAATATCATTCTGTAAAACCGATACATAAAAATGGATTCTAATATCAACATCAATAACAAAATAAAAGGTGATTCATCATGTTAAATATTAAAATTGTAAGCTGGGCAGCAGGTACTTTTACAGCAGTCAGTTTTATTTTCTGCGTTATTTATGGTTTAGTAACACCCGAAAGCGTCCACATGCATCAGTTCTTGGAAATTGTATTACCCGCCTTCGAATGGATTACGGTCGGTAGTTTCTTCCTCGGACTTATCGAGAGTTTTGCCTGGGGCGCGTACATCGGGCTGGTTTATGTACCCATTTATAACTTTTTCTACAAACGATGGGGACTGAAAACAGACTGAGACAATCTCTGTCCATCTGATTATATCAGGTTGCAATAAAAACATTCATGAATAATATGATACCTGAGTTGCCGAAAAACCCTGGATTGGATTCTCTACGGTTAACGCGCACCCTTATTTCGCTGGCACTAATCTCGTTCGGCATGATAATATATGAGATTGTATTGATGCGCATCTTTGCGGTTATCCTGAGCTATCATTACGTGTTCGCCATTTTGTCTCTTGCCTTGCTTGGGTTGGGTATGGGTGGACTGCTGCTGAAAAAAGGCGGGGTAATCTGGCCCTCCATCAGTACAAACAAGCTCATCCTTTCTACGGCCCTTGCTGCTGGTATAATTACCGCGCTAATCCTTTACCTCACACAGGCAGCCTCCCCTTCATGGAGTACACCAATCACCTACACCGTCTTATTCCTTCCGGTACTACCCTTCCTGTTTTTCGGTATGACTATCGCATCTTTTTTTCAACAAGCCCCGGAGCGGAGTTCACTGTTATACGGGTTTGACATTGCCGGTGGTGCCTTAGCTGCCCTGTTGACAGTTTCTCTGCTAAATTCAGTTCCGGCAACCACAGCGGCCTTCATTGTTGTATTTGTATTAGCGGCGGCTTCGATCATCCTGATGACAGCCGAATCGCTCAAATGGAGTACATCCATACTATGGTTAAGTACCCTTCTTTTTGCGGCAGGCGGTATCTGGCTGGCCCCTCAAGGCATACTTCCCATCAAAAATAACCAAAGCAAGGATATCAACAGGCTATTGTATGATGCTTCCGGTAACGGCCGGGTTATCGAAACAAGATGGAGCGCTTTCGGCCAAACAACTCTTGTTGAGAACGACCAATTACCTGATGAAAAAATGATTTATGTTGACGGAGCCGCTGGCACTTCTATGTTCAGTTTTCAGGCATTGTTAAATGATTCAACATTACGAAGTGATTTGACCTCCAACTTCGGGCAATTTTTCCCATTTTACTTTTTAAATGAGAATGAAAAAGACAGCGCCCTAATTATAGGTCCCGGTGGCGGGCGAGACATATTAGTAGCTCTTTTCGGCGGCGTATCATCTATCACTGGTGTTGAAGTAAACCCGGACTTGGTGCAAATAGTCAAAGATTATGAGGATTTCAATGGCGGTTTATATACAAAACTGCCCAATGTTGAAATAGTAGTAGTTGAAGGGCGCAGTTTTATCCGAAATACTTCTGAAAAATATGATCTCCTCATGTTGGCTCTGCCGGTAACCAAAAGCAGCCGAAGCATCGACGGCTATGCTTTAACCGAAAACTACCTGTTTACCGTAGAGGCTTTCAGCGACTACCTGGATCGGCTTACTCCCGAGGGCAGAATTATTTTTGTTACACATGGTAATGCCGAACTCTACCGGCTGTTAGGGCTGGCACTGAAAGCTTTTGAAAAAAGAGGGATTCCCAACCAGCAAGCGATGAATCATCTCTACTCGGTTTCCAAACATAATATGCCTGCCTTAGTAGTTAAAAAAACACCTTTTGAAGGCAAAGACATGCAGGAAAGGCACGCTGCCCTGCATCAGTTGGGATATGATCAGGGTGACTATTTTGTACCCTTTCAGGAACAAGCCTCCTATTTGTTACCTGTTCCGAATGATTCAACTTCCACCATAGAATGGAGCATGTTTGATCAAAACCTATATGATCTTTCTGACGGAACTATGACTATGGAGAATTTTGCTAAAAAATTTCCCCTCAATATATCTCCGGTTTATGATGATAATCCTTTCTTCTATAATTTTGATAAGACCTTACCCTCTCCCTTCCGCCAGCTCTACGGGTTGCTTGTACTTGGGCTTGGGGTGGTAGTGATGGTGGTATCAGTCAAAAAATCTCCGGATCAGGTAAAAATCGGGTTTGTCAAGCCGTTTGCCCGCCATAAGAAAATGAAGTGGTTCCTATTGGTGTTTCTGTTGCTTGGAGTAGGGTTCATGATGCTGGAAATTGCTCTTTTCCAAAAATTGTCGTTATATCTCGGCAATCCCGTCTCAGCCACTTCTGTACTATTATTTTCACTACTACTCGGAGTTGGTGTAGGAAGCTTAAGTAGTGCATGGATAACTGATCGTCTTTCACTCGCCGTTATTTTCAGCACCATCGCTGTGTTTTTCCTTAGCCTGACCTATAACTTTTTCCTTGACAAATTTCTTGCGTCGGCGGCCTCAGTGCCATTGCAGGCTGGCTTACTCACCGGATCTATTGGTTTTGCCATGGGCTTCCCCTTTCCGCTAACCCTGAGAATGATGAATAACCATGGACTGGAGAAATTTACTGCGGCGATGTGGGGTGCCAACGGGTTGGCTTCGGTCGCAGGAGCTGTCACAGCGATGATCATTGGCATTGAATGGGGTTTTACAGAAGTCTTAATTGCAGGTGGAGGACTTTATCTATTTGCCTCTCTGCTTTTTTACTACATACCAGCATCAGGCTCACCTTTCAGGTCTAAATAAAAAACCATCTTTCTCAGTATATCAATCTAAATATTAATTTCAGATTCTTTAGCTCATTTAAGGTTGTCTTAAGGTAGTAGGTATTATCATTGGGTAGAAACTTGAAAAAGAGGCTTGATGAAAAAGTCGAATTAAAACCTATAACGGAGAAACCAATGGCTAAGGATGTTGTATGCGGAATGGAAGTTGATAATGATTCTCCATATCAAAGTACCTATAAGGATAAGACCTTTAAATTCTGCTCGGAAAACTGCAAAACAAAATTTGATGAGAATCCAGAAAAGTATGTTGCCAGGCATCAGGATTCTCCGGCTACCTACCAAATAACGACAAATGGTATTGAAAAAATTCAATTGCCTATTGTAGATATGCATTGTGCTTCCTGTGCCACAACCATTGAAAAAGAACTCCGGAAATTGCCGGGCATTAAGAAAGCAGTCGTTAATGGTGCTACCGAAAACGCCTATGTTGAATATGAAGGTTCTGAGGTTTCTGTTTCGAAAATAATTGATTCTATAAAAAAATCAGGTTATAGAACCGGGTATGCGAAGTTACGGCTTCATATTTCCGGAATGCACTGCAATTCATGTGTGTCGCAAATTGAAGAGGAACTTGAAGGTACTTCGGGCATACTCAGTGCGAGCATAGACCTTGGGACTGAGGCAGCCCTTGTAAAATATATCCCCTCAAAAGTTGATTATCCTGCTCTTAAAAACATCATTGAACGGATGGGATATCAGGTATCAGAAATTTCCCATAAATATGATGAGAACGGGAGTGATACCCAAAACACCGCAGAGGGAAATCAGGGTAGTAGTGACCCTGTAGATGAAAATGAACAGGCACGGAATAGAGAATATAAATCATTGATGTGGAAATTCATCTTTTCAGCGGTTATCTCTATTCCGGTAATGATTTTCAGCTATCCTGATTTCCTTGGACTTCCAGACCAGTTCCAACGGGGTACCGACCTGCTGTACTGGATTTGGTTCTCCATGGGCGTGGTAACGTTGCCGGTAATGTTTTGGGCAGGCTCACATTTCTATACCGGAGCTTGGGCAGCTTTTAAAAACCGGTCGGCCAATATGCATACCCTCATTGCAGTGGGTATTACGGCAGCTTGGCTGTACTCTACGGTAGCTGTATTATTCCCGGAAATCTTTCCAACTGAAGCATTGGCTGAAGTATTTTATGATGTTACCGCTGTTGTAGTTGCTTTAGTTAATCTGGGCTTAGCTCTTGAGATTAAAGCAAAAGGTCGGAGTTCGGAGGCTATTAAAAAACTAATGGGCCTACAGGCTAAAACAGCCCGTGTAGTACGTGATGGGAAGGAACAAGATATACCCGTTGAAGAAGTAGTATTAGACGATATTATTGTGGTTCGCCCCGGAGAGAAGATACCGGTTGACGGGGAAATCGTGGAAGGCTCTTCGGCTATTGACGAATCGATGATCACCGGGGAATCCATCCCGGTTGAAAAACATAAGGGTGATGAGGTGATTGGCGCCACCATCAATAAAACGGGTTCATTTAAATTCCAGGCCACCAAAGTAGGCAAAGACACGGCACTTGCACAGATCGTACAAATGGTCGAGGAAGCCCAGAGTTCCAAAACACCCATCCAGCGTGTAGTGGATAAAGTTTCAGGTTATTTTGTCCCTGCTGTCATTATCCTGGCTATCGCTGCTTTCGTTGTCTGGTATCTTATAGGGCCTGCCCCGGCACTAATTTACGCTTTGGTTGTTGCCGTTACGGTACTGATCATTGCATGCCCCTGCGCTCTGGGCTTAGCAACTCCAATTTCATTAATGGTAGGTGTAGGCAAAGGAGCTGAAAATGGTATCCTGATCCGCAGCGGAGAAGCGCTGGAGACCGCACAGAAACTTGATACCATTGTCTTAGATAAAACGGGTACCATTACAGAAGGACAACCCAAGCTGACCGACATTGTTACCGCAAACGGCTTTAGCGAGGATGAGATTCTGAATATGAGTGCCAGCGTGGAACGCGCTTCCGAACACCCGCTGGGGGAAGCCATCATAAAAGGAGCAGAAGAACGAGAACTTACTCTTCTGAACCCCATAAATTTTAACGCCGTGCCCGGTCACGGTGTAGAAGCCGAAGTGAACGGACGAAAGGTACTTCTCGGAAATGTTAAAATGATGAGAGATAACGGCATCGATACAGGCAATTTACTGGATCAAAGCACCAAACTGGCCGATGAAGGTAAAACTCCAATGTTTGTTGCAATAGGCGGAAAAGCTGCCGGAATCGTGGCCGTAGCCGACACCGTAAAAACCGATTCCAAAGAAGCTATAGCTCAACTTAAGAACATGGGACTGGAGGTCGTCATGATAACCGGCGACAACCAGCGAACCGCTGATGCCATTGCACGCCAAGTGGGTGTGGATCGCGTTATGGCCGAAGTGCTGCCCGAAGATAAAGCCCTGAATGTGCAAAAACTCCAAAATGAAGGTAAACGAGTAGCAATGGTAGGCGACGGCATCAATGATGCACCAGCGCTGGCCCAGGCCGACATAGGGCTGGCTATCGGCACCGGAACGGATGTAGCCATCGAAGCCTCCGACATCACCCTGATCAAAGGCAGCCTGAAAGGTGTGGTATTGGCGATCCAGCTTTCCAAGGCGACGATGAGAAATATCAAACAGAACCTGTTCGGAGCCTTTGCCTATAACACGGCCGGTTTGCCGGTTGCCGCAGGGTTGTTGTATCCGTTCTTTGGTATCCTGCTTTCGCCACTGATTGCCGCTGCCGCCATGGCTTTTAGTTCTGTAACAGTTGTTACCAATGCTAATCGGCTGCGCAAGTTCCAACCAAAATTTTCAAAAGCTAATAAATAAACTTAAAAGGAGATTATCATGACACTTGATGAAATTTTTGTACTAATCGGTGGAATCCTGCTTATCGCGCTTGTCGCGTGGTATTTCTGGTTTTCCAGCTCGGAGGGCACCCGTGTTCAAAGCGGTACAGGTGGGCTACAGGAAGCCCTGATTAAAGTAAAGGGAGGATATAGTCCCAATGTTATTGTAGTAGATGCCGGTAAGCCGGTGAGGTTGAATTTCCTTCGCGAAGAGACGGCCGCCTGCTCCGAGCAGGTGATCTTTCCGGACTTCGGAAAGCAGGCTACGCTAACCCCGCATAAAACCATTTCTGTGGAATTTATCCCCGATACACCTGGCGAATACGAATTTCAATGTGCGATGGGTATGCTGCGAGGTAAACTCATCGTTGAATAAATCTATAAATCACAACCAATAACATGGAGGATACCATGAAAGCACAAAACATCTGCCCTGTAATGGGACACGAAATCGAAGACCCAACAAGCGCCCCCAGCAGTGAGTACAAGGGAACAACCTATTACTTCTGCTGCGAAAATTGCAAAACAACATTTGATGAAAATCCCGCCGATTTTATAGGAAGCAACGGTAGCCACCATCATCATCACTAAGTACAATATTCAATAAATAACACCCCTGCCTTTGGATCTATGAGGTCGGTAATCTTTGGGCAGGGATTTAATTTTTGCAAAATGGAACATCTTAATCTAAACAAAGAGTGTGTAGTAACCGGAAAAGAGGTAATAAACCCTCAAAGCTCTCCCAAAAGTAGTGTCAATGGCAATACATGGGCGTTCTGTACTACTACCTGTAAAGAAATTTTTGACCGGCATCTGATTAAGTTTGCCGAAAAGAAGATTCAGGAAATTCAACATTATTCTATCTAAAGTAAAAACATTGGGAGGTACTTATGTCACATCATGCAATCTGTCCTGTAAGCGGTTTAACTATAGATAACCCTGTCCTTTCCCCTCATATAGAATATGAGGGCATGGAGCTATTCTTCTGTTGTCCGTCTTGCGAGGATACTTTCTTAAGAGAACCTGACTATTACATTTCTGGTCATAGATCCTTTAGTTTTTCTAATTAATGCACCGAAAAACCCCTATGCATTTGGTCCTGATACGGCTAATTGCATTTCAAATCATTTTGTTCTTAAAACATTAAGGACTATTCAAATATTTTTTAAATCCTATTGGAAGTTGGTATGAAAAAGGAACAAATACATATCATTGGAGCCGGCCCTGGTGGATTAGTAGCTGCTATCAATTTAGCCAAAGCCGGATTTCCGGTTACCGTTTATGAAATGTACTATGAGGTCGGTAAACGCTTTAACCATGATTTCCAGGGTATCGAAAACTGGTCAACCGAAGAAGATACTCAAGAATTTTTGAGCCGTATAGGTATTTCAGTGAATTATCTCTTTGAGTCCCTCGAAAATGTTGAGTTTTTTAATCCTTCTGGTCAAAAATACCATTATAGCATGTCACGACCCCTTTTTTATTTAATTGAACGAGGTTCTAACGAATGGAGCCTGGATCAGGGGTTGAGGCGGCAAGCAGAAGAAGCAGGAGTTCATTTTGAATGGGGAACAAAAATAACAAAGGTGCCTGAAAACGGCAGAGTAATAATAAGCACTGGCCCAAAAGGCGGTGATGCAATTGCGAAAGGAATCATTTTCTCTACAACTCATAAAAATTACTATGCGGCTTTCCTTGGTGATGATATTGCCCCACATGGTTATGCTTATTTATTGGTACATGAGGGTAAAGCTACATTTGCGACTTGTTTGTTTGAAAAATTTCCCAAGTCCCTCCATTATTTTGAAAAAGCTTTAGGTGAAATGAAAAAGCACATCATGATAGATATACAGGATTCAAAATATTTTGGCGGTTATGTCAATTTCTCACTAAATCAAACGCTGGTTAAAAACAACCGCATCTATTATGTGGGAGAAAATGCCGGGTTTCAAGACGCCTTGTTTGGCTTCGGCATGCGCTATGCCATGCACTCTGGATATCTGGCGGCCCAAAGCATCATCGAGAATCGTTCCTATCCTAACTTGTGCAAAGAGCATATCATCCCAAAAATGGAGGTGTCGTTGGCCAACCGCTGGTTGTTTACCCGCTTGGAAGACCTGGGATATACCATTATGCTCGACCGTCTGGCAGAAAAGGACGATATAATTCCTACCCTCCGAACTCAGTATAACCCAAGCTGGTATAAAAAGATTGTTTTTCCGGTCGCCAACCGGGCTTTCAAAACCCGGCTGGAAGACAAACAGTGTATGCACGAAAACTGCTCATGCGTATGGTGTAAGCATGGAGAGCACGACTATGCCGAAGTAGAATGCTAACATTAACCTCATTTTTTAAAAACTATGCAACCCATTCTTTTTGAACTCGGCCCGTTTACCATTCATACGGTTAGCCTGTTTCACACTGGTGGCATTCTTATAGGAATATGGTGGCTTTATCGTCAGGCCATAAAAAACCGCGTCGACCCTCAAAAAATAATGGATCTGGCTGTCATCGTCGTCCTCTGGGCCATTATTGGTGCGCGACTTTTCTCTATCCTGTTCGATGGCAGCCTGCAGTGGTACCTGCAAAATCCATTGAAAATTCTGATGCTCTGGAATGGAGGCTTTACGTTCTATGGAGGTTTCTTGTTCGGACTAGGAGCCGGGATTTGGTATGTACGAAAACATGATCTGGACTTATGGCAAATTAGCGATATGGCAGCGCCCGGCCTGGCGCTGGGCATCGCCTTTGGACGACTGGGCTGCTTCTTTTCGGGAGACAGTTTCGGCAAACCGACGGATCTTCCCTGGGCGGTTACCTTTACTGATTCAATGTCGATGGCCCCAACGGGTATCCCACTGCACCCCACCCAAATCTATTCCACGCTTGTCCTATTGGTAGTATTTGGCATTTTGCTTTGGTGGCAAAAACAGCAGCGTTTTAAAGGAGAAATCTTCCTGGTTTTTATTATGCTTTATTCTGTCGCACGGTCTTTTGTAGAAATTTTTAGAAATGATCCCCGGGGCGTTTATCTTGACGGCTTAATTTCTACCTCACAGATTATCAGCTTATTAGTGATAATACCAGCCCTGTGGCTGTATTTTACGAAACTTCGTCAAAACAGGCGTTTAAAAGTTGAACCTTCACAGTAATATAAATTTAACACTGATTATTTTTAAACAACTCTGATCTGATATGTTAACCTTACTCTGGTCTATACTAACATTCATTTTCTCGTATTTTATATATTACAGGTTTAATAAACTCAAAAATCCTGTTTCTGAGATGTGGCAATACTCGAAATACAGCAGGCGAAATTTTGATTATCAACCAAATACAGCATTTGCTGAATTGGAAGAGGCAGAATATGAAATTATTGAATGAATTTAGTTATTTGAATCAATTGAATATTATTGTGTTTATAAATTTATCATCATGACTAAGTAATATGGCTCCTTTAACTCAATATCTACTCCTGCTCGGCATGGGGATTACAACAGCCGGTTTAGTGTGGATGCTTTATCTTATAAAGCAGTCGCTGGGCCAAACGCTGGACGAGCCAGGCAAGGACATCCCCGCCGAAAGCGGAAACCTGGCGCCCAAACCGGCCTGGCTGCGTTATCATGTACACTACTACGGCTATGCCCTGCTCTTTTTGGCCTTTGATATGGAGATGGCCTACATGTACCCCTGGGCAGTGGTTTACAGAGAAGTAGGCATTCTGGCCCTGCTGGACATGGGCGTTTTTCTGATGATTTTATTTCTGGGACTTATTTATACCTGGACTCAACTCGGACTCAAACGCCAATAAATGCCAATGGAAACGACTATGAGATACGGAGCACGAAAAGGAACCATGAATTTCTGGCGGCGATGGCTGGCAAAAGCCGCTTCACAGGAGCTGGTAATATTTCCGGTTCCGGGTGCCGACCTGTTGCGCATGTATCAATCTGAACCTTTACACGGAGAAGCCCGGCTGGCAGACAGTCCCAAAGAGGCCAATGTTCTGCTGGTTGTTGGAGATTTAAGTGCGGAACTGACCGAACGGGCGGCCACCGTTTACGCACAGATGCCGCGCCCCCGGGTGCTGGTTATGGCCGGGCCGGAATATCTTGACCCGCTTCCTCACCCGGATGTTCACGTTGCCCTGGAAAAAGATTTTCTTGACACCGCAATGCCTGCCGCCCGAGAATGCCTGAGAAGTTACTCGTGGACAGATGAGGCGGAGCCGTACCGACCGGAACCATTGGTCAGCAAAATAGAAGAAGCCGGTCAGCAGCAGGGCCATATGCATGGCCATGGTGGCCACGGGTCGCACGATCACGGTCATGAAGGGCACAAGGACAGTGAACATACAGGTGATGAGCATCGCCACGAAGAACATAATCACTCCGGCCTTCAACATGATGAAACGGACAAGCACAAGCATGACCACCAGGCTCATCAACACGACTCACATAGCGAACACGAAGGGCATCGACATCATGATCATGGAGAACATGATCACGGGCATGAAGGGCATCAGCACAAGGGACACAACCATGGAGAGGAGCACCAGGAGGATGATCACTCTCAACACGAAGAGCACGGACATAGCCATGAAGGACATGACCACGGAGGTCCTCAGCATGGCGATCACGAACATGACGGGCACGACCACGGCCCGGGCTTTATGTCGATGATAGCCATGACCAAAGACCTGCCCCGCAGTCCCGACGGACTGCCGATGGAGTGGAGCGATGTACAGTTTGGACCCTTTCACCCGGGCCTGCCGGGCGGGCTGCGCCTCTCCATGAAGCTGGACGGAGATACCGTCGTCAAAGCAGAGGCTAGCCAAGGCCTGTTGGGACACAACCTGCCGGCATCCGTCCTGAACGACCCCGCGTCCCTGCCGGAGTATCTTGCGGCGGACCATCCTATGGCGCAGGTTACCTACCGGCTTCTGGCACAAAAAGCGCTGGTAAACTTTTCCGGTAAAACGCCGAATTCCACACTTACCCTTTCAGAGGCAGTGCTGCTGGAAAAAGAGCGGATAACCAGTCATCTGAACTGGCTGGCTGTTTTTGGCACAGCACTGGGCAGCCAATGGATGCGGGATCAGGCTGTAAAACATTATCACCGTTTCCAAGACGAGGCCGGAGATGCCAGCCGGCTCTCCGAATTTATCGGCCGTATAAAAAAGATGCCCTATTTGAAATTAAAATTATCCACCGCCGGAAAACACCGGGTGGAAATGGAAGATCACAATCAGGGTCACGAGCATGAGGCCCACGATCATAGCGGACACGGCCATAACCACGGAGATCACTCGGGTGACGAACACCATCATGCAGGTCATAGCCACGAAGAACACAAGGGGCACGAACATCATGAGCATGGCGGGCATGATCACTCAAAGCATAGTGGACACGATCATTCGGATCATGAACATTCAGGGCACGGAGGTAATGAAGGGCACGGCCACGAAGATCACTCGCATCAACACGGCTCCCATTCCTGCCATGAAGAACATGATGAACATCACCACCATGAGCACAGCGGCCACGCGGGTCATGATAGCCACGATCACTGCCATGGGAGCGGAGATGAAAAAGATCAGGATGCCGGTACTGTTTCCGGCCAGCTGCCGGATGAGACCACAGGCCCGGTGGCACGGGCGGCGGGTATTGAAAATGATCACCGTTTAGAGGAACCTGTATATCAGCACGCCGGCTGGACTCCCGTAACCGCTGCCGGAAACAACGCTTGGAGCCGGCTGATGGTACGGCTGAACGAAATGGAACAAAGCCTTCGGTTTATAGCCAAGGCGGGAAATGATTCCGGTGGTGTATCTTCACAAAAAATCGACATACCATCTACCGGGATGGGAAATGGTATTGCGCACATCGAGAGCCCCCGCGGTATCGTAACGCTGAAATTTCATATCCATGAAGGTAAACTGGCTCACATGCAGCTTAACACGCCATCGACCGCGCTGGCGGACATCATACAACACGTAACCGAACAGCACGAGCTGGCCGATGCACTGACGGCCGTAGCCTCACTGGACATTTCACCCTGGGAAATTCATCATTAACAGACGCAAGCTATGACTCCTTTTTTAACCGTTTTTATAATTACCCTCCTGTTTTTGAGCGGTGTTTATGTGGCAGCAGTAATGGAACGCTGGTCGGTGACGGGGACCGTGAACTGGGCCGGCCCCGTGCGCTCATTTTTACTGCTGTTTGCCCAAGAGGAGATCAAAACCCGGAAGCACGACAAGGTCTTTTTTGAAACTGCCCCGGTTTTGTTTATCGGAGTGATACTGCTCACCATTTCTATTCTGCCCTTCGGCCGGGACAGCGTGATCATCGACCTGGGAACGGGTGCCCTGTTTATTAATGCGGCACTGGTGTACATCATGGTTTCTCTACTGATGGTCGGATGGGCCGTGAACGGCGTGTACGCCATGGTAGGGGGGTGGCGTGCGCTGGCCCAGCTTATCGCCTACTCTATGCCAGTGGTTATGGCATTGACGGCTACGGTGATGCGTGCCGAATCGATGTTTTTAACCGATATCGTGGAATCCCAACAAGGGCTGTGGAACATCTTGTACCAGCCGGTAGGCTTTATTTTATTCTATATTTCAACGCTGGCTATTACCTTTCTTCCTCCTTTCAACCTGCCGGTAGCCAAGGGAGAATTGGCAGGAGGAGTCTGGGCTGATCTCACCGGCGCCCGCAAGCTGCTGTTTCGCCTGGGGCGGCTTACCCTCGTGTTCACCATATCGGCAGCGGTAGTGGTGCTGTACCTGGGAGGATGGATGGGGCCCTGGCTGCCCGATTTTGCCTGGACCTTTCTGAAGACCCTGCTGGTGGCGGCCTCCTTTTTTGCCATTGGCCGTTTTATGCCGCGCATCCGGCACGACCACCTGTTGGAATACAACTGGAAGTACGGGGTGCCTTTAGCTCTTTATAACATTTTTCAAGTCGGAGTAGTCTTGCTGTTATGATATCTCTACAACTCATATTACTTATTATATTCGGCCTGGTGGCCATCTGGTTCGGGTGGCGCGTCTTCATGACCAGCTCCATGGTACGCTCAGCTCTCTCACTTCTGGCGTCCATGGTGGCCATCGGCATATTATTTCTCGTTATGGAAGCCGAGTTTTTAGGTGTTCTGCAAATCATGATGATGGGAACCGAAATGAGTATCATGGCCATCTTTATGATGATGTACATGATGGATCCTGGCGGGCTGGGACAGATGGATATGTATCACCAGAAAAATATCTCCATAGCAGCGGGCGTAATTGTAACCGTATTGATAGTCGGTGCCGCTCTTACCACCGACTGGGGTACAATAGCTACTCAGTTTCCGGGGCCGCATGAGCAAAACCGGCTGCTGGGTATGGAAATTCTGAAGCGGTCGATGATGATCTTCGAAACCGCCGGGGTGACCATTCTTACCGGAATGATCGCCTCTATCGCAGTCGCTTTGTCAATTAAAAACAGCGTGGAGAAGTAAACACTATGGAGCTATTAATTACAGCACTTATTATTGCCGCCGTCCTTTTTGGTATAGGGCTCTACGGCGCCTTAAGTCAGACAAATTTGGTAATGATCATGATGGGAATTGAACTGATGCTGGGAGCAGCCATGATCAACCTGGTAGCTTTTTGGCGCTTTCTTCATCCCGACGCCTTCTCCTTGCAGATGTTTGTGCTGGTAGCCATGACTGTGATGGCTTTGGAAGGAGCCGTCGGCTTTGCCATTGCCACTCAGCGGTTCCGTACCTCGGGAACGGTTGAAATGGAAGAATCAGCAGAATTAAAAGGATAGTACCTATATGGCAGCAATATTACTTACCATATTAGCTCCACTGGCGGCAAGTGCCTGGATTATCGTAACCCGGAAAAAAATAGGGTATGCAGCCTTAACCGGGGCAGCAGGCTCTCTGGCCGGTTCGATACTGCTTTTTATGGCCGCTTTGAACGGCGCTGTTACTCAACTGCAATTTACCGGGCTTCCGGGAATGCCCTTTCGCCTCGAAGCCACAGAAATGGCGGCCGTACTTGCTCTGGTTGTCGCTGTGATTACCACCTTCATTTTAGTGTATGCCATCGGGTATATGAAAGAAGAAAAAGGAAAACTCCGTTTCTGGAGCGGCATAACGCTTTTTATGGGGGCCATGCAGTTGTTGGTGTTAGCCGGAGACTGGATCTTGTTTGTGATAGCCTGGGAGGTTATGGGCTTTGCCTCCTATTTGCTGATCGGCACCTGGTACTGGAAGAAAGAAGCTGGTGACGCCGCAAACAAAGCGTTTATTATGAACCGGGTGGCCGACCTCGGGCTCTATGTCGGGGTATTCGTGATCATTCTTGCCGGCGGGTCCAGCCAGATTTTAGCTGAACCCGTACAGGGCGTTTCTGTAGTGGGAACCCTGGCTCTGCTGCTGGCGGTAATGGGTAAATCGGCACAGGTTCCTTTCCAGAGCTGGCTTTCGGCAGCCATGGCGGGCCCAACACCTGTTTCGGCCCTGCTGCATTCGGCCACAATGGTGGCGGCAGGTATTATTCTGCTGCTTAAAGCCTTCCCTCTTTTCCCGCCGGACGCTCTTTTCTTGATCGGCTTAGTGGGAGGAATAACCATCCTGCTCGCCGGTGCAACTGCCATATTTTCCGAAGATATCAAACGTATGCTTGCCGCGTCCACCTCAAGTCAGCTTGGTTTTATGGCGCTGGCTATTGGCGCCGGGTATCCGGCCGCGGCCCTGGCCCACCTGATTGCCCACGCTTTCATGAAAAGCAGCTTGTTCCTGGGAGCCGGAATCTTTCAGCACGAAATGCATTCCACAAATTACGAAAAGCTCAAAGGCTCAGGAAAGAAACTGAAACTGGCTTTTTCAGGATTCGCCGTGTCCGGGCTGGCCCTGGCCGGGATCCCTCCATTAATCGGCTTTTGGTCGAAGGATGCCATCCTGACGGCAGGCCTGCAGGCCGACCCGGCCTCATGGTACTTTTCCGCTGTGCTGATTGGAGCTTTTTTTACTGCTATCTATATGGGCCGCGCATTCGGAATTTTATGGAAAGGACACAGCGAACCGGAAGAAAAGCCAAAGAAACTGCCTTGGATGCATCTCGGATTTCTAACCCTGGTAACGGCTGTTATTGCAGGCTGGTTGTTTCTGGATCCTTTGGTTGAAACGTCAGGTTTTTCCATTCCAAAAGACAACATTGCCATGATAAGCGGGCTTGGAGCTGCTTTTCTTGGTTTGGCAGCAGGCTGGTTTGCCACCGCTCCCATCTTTAAAACCCAGGTGTGGATGTTTTTCCGGGATAACTATCCCGTAGCAGGCGGCTACACCAATGTTATCGTGCAACCGTTTCAGATGCTGGCAACCGGCGCAAACCTGATCGAACAATTTCTGCTTCAATCTGTCTTTGAGATTGGCAAGGCGTTTTTAATGTTGGCGCGCTGGCTGGCCAATGTGCCGGACCGTGCGATGGCTTTTGTGATCGACCAAATCGGGACATTCAATCTGAACATCGGCCAATGGTCCCAAATAACGGACGATCGCGGCATTGTGGAGTGGATTGCCGGCTTGGTGGCATCCATCCAGCGACTGGGCCAATACGGGCGGAACATTCAATCGGGACTGGTTCACCGCGAACTAGCATGGTCGGTGTACGGTATGATCTTAGCTTTAATTATTTTATCACTAACCTATCTGTAAATCATGGATTTTTCATCATTACCATTGCTCTCAATCACTACATTCTTGCCGGTTATAGGGGCACTTGTCATTATGGTACTCCGCCCCAAACAAACCAAAACCGCCTATGGTATTGGGATAGCCTTCGCGTCACTCACCCTGTTGGCTGCTATTATGATCTGGATACAGGGTATAGGCAGCAGTTTGTCACAAGTTGAAGAACTCAGCTGGATACCATCCTTAGGCATAGCTTACCGGTTGGGAGTGGACGGCATTAGCTTTCCCCTGGTGCTGTTGACGGCATTTTTGTTCCTGACCTCGCTGATTTTTTCTGCAAAGATCAAGGATAGCGCCAATATCTTTATTCAACTGGTTTTGATGCTGGAGACCGCCTGTCTTGGGGTATTCCTTTCGCTTGACCTCTTCCTTTTTTACGTGTTTTTTGAAATCACTCTTGTTGGCATGTATTTTATCATAGCCAAATGGGGGCACGAACATCGCAAAAAGGCGGCTTTAACTTTCTTTATCTATACCCTGATAGGCAGTTTGTTTCTGCTGCTGGCGTTTTTGGCGCTGTATCTTTTTTCCGATACCAATACGTTTGACATACAACAGTTGATAACAAATCCTACCATAACCGGACTTGCAGCTACGCTTACGTTCTGGGGATTATTTATCGCTTTTGCTATTAAAACACCGCTTTTCCCATTCCATACGTGGCTTCCTTTGGCTCACACCGAAGCACCTGCTGCCGGAAGTGCCATCCTGGCGGGGGTGTTGCTGAAACTGGGCACCTATGGTTTTATTCGCTTTCCATTGCAAATGACGCCTGATGCATTTCGTGAATTTGCACCTTACGTCATCGTCATTGCCGTCTTTACAGCGCTGTACGGGGCTTTCGTAGCCTTGGCCCAAACCGACATCAAACGGATGGTGGCCTACACCAGTGTAAACCACATGGGGTATCTGATATTTGGTGTGGCCATAGCAGCCGTCACCACTACCACATCCGGAATGATTGCCCTGGACGGAGCGGTACTTCAAATGATAAGCCACGGTGTGGTTACAGGGGTGCTTTTCCTGCTGGTAGGAGCTCTTCAGGATCGCACTGGTACGCGGGAAATGAACGAAATGACCGGTCTGCTAAAAACCTATCCAATATTAAGCGGACTTTTTATGCTCGCGGCCTTTGCTTCTCTGGGACTGCCCGGGCTGGCTCATTTCCCTGCCGAGTTTCAAATCTTTTTAGGCGGCTTTGATGTGTACCCGGTCGCCGTCGGGATCATCATCATTGGCTTGCCGATTACTACAGCCCTGTACCTGAGGGCTATTCAAAAAGTATTTTTAGGTACCTTGCCGGAAGGATTTACCGGACTTAAAGATTTGGGAAGCCGAGAGCTGTGGGCTATTGTTCCTTTGATATTAGCTACCATACTGATTGGAGTATATCCCGATTCCCTGCTCTCGATGATTCATGCTACAACTAATTTCTTCGGACTGTAATAACGATGGCAACTGATTTACTGAATATTTCACCACAGCTTATTGTTTTATCCACCACGGTTATCGTGTTATGCCTGGAAATGGCCCGATTACCCCGGGCTGCACTATGGGCTTTGGTGGTTGGCATGCTCACAGCCACCGGTGTTGCCGTAGATATGCTGGGGACAGACACAACAGCTTTTTCCACTACCTTCCGTGTTGACGCACTCAGCTTGTGGGCCGTCATCATTCTGGGGCCGGCAACCATCCTTTTTGCTTTGCTGGGCCGATCGGAGCTGAAAGATTCGGCCCGCGAAGGCACCATATACAGCCTGATGGGCTTTTCAGCCTTGGGAGCCATGATTTTGGCGGGCAGCGGAGATCTCATGTTCATTGTACTGGGCCTGCTTATTAGTACTCTTGCCGGTATGGCCATGGCAGCTCACCCCAGGAACGACCCTTCCAGCGAAGGAGCGATGAAGTACTTTATTTACGGATCAGTAGCCGGAGCCATCATGCTTTTCGGGCTAACCTTCTGGGCGGGCCTTGCCGGAACGACGCTGATTTCCGGGATTAACAATCCTGACTTATCCTCTTATGCCGTTATGTTCGGCTTTATTACCCTGGTAATTGGAATCGGCTATGCGGCTTCCCTGTTTCCCGTCCATTTCTGGACGCCCGACACTTTTGAGGGCGCACCCGTCTCCATAGCCGCCTACCTGTCGGTAGTTCCCAAGATAGGGGCCCTGTTTGCACTCGCGCAGGTGGTTCGTGATCTTCCGGTTTCCCTTGTTGACTGGCCGTTGATCCTGGCCGTGCTGGCCGCGCTGTCCATGACCTTTGGCAATGTGGTAGCGCTGTGGCAGGACAATGTGATCCGGCTGCTGGCCTACTCCACTATTGCACAGTCAGGGTATTATCTGTTGGGAGTAATCGGAGTGGGACAAAGTACGCTTGCGATCGATTCAATGGTGGTTTTTGGGGTAGCATACCTGCTTATGAACGCAGGCGCTTTTGCCATTACTTTGGGCGAAGGCACCCGGCTGGACGATTTTAAAGGCATGGGAAAACGCCGGCCCTGGCAGGCGGTGGGTATGACCATTTTCCTGCTCTCCCTGGTAGGGATGCCGCCCCTGGCCGGCTTTGCCGGCAAATTTCTACTGTTTGGGGCAGCCATAGAATCCGGATATAGCTGGCTGGCGGTTGTTGCCATCCTGAACAGCGCAATTTCTCTTGCAGTTTATATGCGGATTGTGGTACCCATGTTTTTTCAGGAAGCCGAAGATGGGCAAATCAGAACTTACGCTCCGGGAACATCCTTCGTATGGATAAGCACATTTGTCTTAACGGTAGTTGTGGGGATCGGTGTTCAATGGTTTCTGACCTAAAAATCGACTAAGCATGCATGCATTTTATCTTATTTTGGGTATTGTCCTTCTTGTCGTAATTGCTTACGACTTTTTCTATACCACGCTTTCCTTCAACGGGGCGGGGTACCTGTCACGGTTGACGAGCAGGTTCCTCTCGGCCCTTTTCCTTTTTTTAAACAGATATATCCCCCGGCGAAACGCGTTGCGCTACTCCGGGGTAACGCATATCCTTTTTCTACTTGGAATGTGGATTGGGCTTCTATGGATCGGATTTTTCCTGCTGCTCGTCAGCGATCCCCGCTCTATAGTAGAAGCAGGCACAGGATCTGCCGCAAGCGTTCTTACCAAGCTGTATGTAAGCGGATATACCCTTTCCACCCTGGGAGTAGGTGACTATATACCGGGTTCCGAAGGGTGGCAGATTATAATGGCCGCCTTTTCATTTGCCGGCTTTATTTTCATAACTACCGCCATGACTTATCTGATGAGCCTGACCACGGCGGTGATCCACAAAAGAAATCTCAGCCTTTTTATAGCAAACATGGGAGATACACCTGAAGAAATTCTCATCAATCTGTATTCTTGTGAAGAAGAGCATTTCATAATGTTGCCAGATTTTTCAATCAAGCTCAGGGAGATGATCAATAAACATAACCAGAATCACTATGCCCACCCGGCTGTGCATTATTTCTACAGTACGGCAAGGGATGAATCAGTATCCATCAATTTGGTAAATGTAGATGAAGCAATAACAATTTTGATTCATTATGTTGAACCAAACAGATGGCGGGAACAGGATATTGCACCGCTCAGAGACGCGATTACCAAATTTTTGGACACAGCACGCCGTCATTACCATCAAATGCCGGAAGAAATCGATAGGTTTCCGCTGGATATTGAATACCTAAAATCCAGGAATGTTCCATTAAAAGAGCATCAAGCCATGTCTTCAAATAGTTATGAAATGAATGAACGCAGAAGTTCATTGCATGGATTGTTACGTAGTAATGGTTGGAGCTGGAATGAAGTTTACCAAAAGCAATCGAACAAAAACAATTTTAAATAAGCACCTATTCCTCATGCGCATCATTACTTATTTCCTAAGCATTATCCTTTTGGCGGTTTTGCTTCCGGTCCACCTCCTTCAGGCCCAACAATCTGAGGAAATGCTATTGTTTGAAATTGATGGCAACCGATACAAAAAATGTAACTATAGCAAAGAGGGAGAATTGGAGTCATACCAAAAGCTAATTGTCGGCTCTATTCAAGAAAACACCAATACCTACCGCCTGCCTGTTGAACTTTATTCATATAATGCTAACGGTGAACTCCAGGACAGTACCAAAACTCTTTATACTTGTCGGCCGGACGAACAACAAGTGCTTTTGAATGTTTTCTCTTTTACCGACTATGGCAAGGGCAGTGAAATTAAAGTCAATTTGTTAGATTCGAAAACATTCTACCCGATTTCTCCCGAGCCCGGCTGGGAGATGAAACCTATTGAATTTGCTTTGAATATCGACAAGGGTTTGGTTGGATTTTTGGGCGGAAAAAGCAAAATTACCATCTACGAACGGCGTGTGGTATCCAACGATACCCTGCAGACCGAGCAGTATCAAATTAACTCGGGAGTAGATATTGGTGTGTATGTAATGGGCATTAAGGTGAAAGGATTTGGGTACCGTGTTATTGAAATCATTGACAAGGACCGGGGAATTATCTGGCAAAAATTTACCAGTGAAGACGATGACAGCTATTTTGTGATCCGGTTGATTTGACCCGAATCGTCATTCCCCATTTTCGGTAACTGGCAGTCCCAGGGTGATCCAGTCGTGCATGCCGCCGCGGTAATACCATATTTTTTCGGCGGGATACCCTGCCTCAAGCAGCATATTGATCGCCTTTTGCGACTGCGGGCACTGCGGCCCGTTGCAGAAGAAAACAGTCGGCTTTGACCGGTCCAGCTCATCCATACGGTCCACGATATCTGAAAGGGGAATGGCAGATGTTCCGGGGATACCCACTCCATGACGCGTACCGGGAGCCCGTACGTCAACCACCGGTAGTCCCTTTTCAAGATGCTCGATTATCTCACATTCACCGATGGTTTGTACTCCTTCGGCGGCCTGAATCGGTTGAATTTCTCCCCACGTAACATCTACCGTTACCAATCCCTTAGTATCCGAAATATACCGGGGAATCATTTGCATTTTTTCTCTTTGTGTGATACGCTCCAGGAACTGTTCTCCTTTGTCCATTCTATTTTATCTATATTTTGGGAATTGATTTTTAAATATTTCTTCCACTACTTGCTGAGAATTCTATTGAGCTGAATGCTTCTTTATATGTCATTACTCAAAGCTGTCTTTGGGGGCAGATTTTTTTTGCCCTGATCAAATAATTTCAGAGAGAAGAGCATTTTAAGTTCTTGCTTAGTGGGAAGAGATTGTTCGCGCTCGCCTCGAAATACAACTTCTCCATCAACGATCATGTTTGGTGAAGAACGTATATTGAAACGGGCAGCCAGTTCAGGATGTTCTTCAACATACTTTACTGTATAAGGTATATCCATTTTCTTCAATCTCATTTCTAATTGAGGGCGATGATTGCAGTCTTTGGTTGCTAAAATAAGTACTTTCATTTTTAAAGCTTTTGTGTTTGATGTTCAAGTTCTGATTTAGAATTTCATAGTTGTTTATTGTTTGTGTACAAACTGATTGTTCAATATTCAGATGTGCAGTTCGTTTTGCTAACGCATCAGATCCTTTTTTTTCTCTTCGTACTCTTCCTTGCCGATTTCACCCCGGGCATATCGTTCTTCCAGGATGTCTAAGGCGCTCTTGTTTAGCCTGTTATTGCCGTTGCCGGGCCAGCCGCCGGTTGATGTGGCGGCCCATTTCACCAGTACCACAATTACGGCGATTATCAATATCCACCAGAAAATCATCATCCAACCACCTCCGAATCCGTTAAACCAATGCATAATAATTGCTCCATTATTTTAGGATTAGGAACTGACCGGGGTACTAGCCCCAGAAAAATTCCTAATTATATTCTACTTGTGATGTTGTTCGTGATTTCCATTTCCAGACCCCTTATCGTCCTTATCCATCATGCCTTTTTGATCCATTATATCGCCCTGCATCATCATCTGCATGCACATCATATTCATCTTCATCATGGATGAATCGCTCTTCATGTCCATCATTTTAGACTGATCCATATTGCCGTCCATCATAGACTGCATCATCTCCATGTGTTTTTGCATGCGCTGTTTCATTTCAGGATTATTCTTCATGTTTTTCATCATGGCTGATTGACCCATGCCTACAGATCCCACCATTTTTTGCATCATCTGCTTGCGCATTTCGGGGTTTTGTGCCATATGATCCATCATCATAGAGCGCATGGTGGAATCCTGCATCATTTCCTGCATCTGTTGTTTTTTCATTTGCATATCTTTGTTTTGCTGTTGGGCAAAACCGATACTTGTAAAAAGAAAAAGAGCTGATAAAATTAGTGTTAACCGTTTCATAGTAGTCACCTTTGTGTTTGAATTAATTATTAGTTGAATTATTTATTAAAGATTGCCGATTACCTTATCTAATTTATCTCTTACCTGGCCTGCAATAGGATGCAGATCATCATTGGTAACGGCTTGCATGGAAGCCACCGGATTAACGGCAGAAACTTCCACCGTGCCATCCTCATGTTCTTCCACAATGACGTTGCAGGGTAGCATTACCCCTATTTTGTCTTCCGCCTGCAGCGCTACGTGCGCAAAATTGGGGTTGCAAGCGCCCAATATTCTGTATTTTTTAAAGTCTACATCCAGTTTCTTTTTCAAGGTGTCTTTGACGTCAATTTCCGTCAACACACCGAATCCCTCTTCTTTGAGAAGCTCAGTTACTTTGGCAATGGCCTGATCGAATGAAAGTTTTACTTTCTTTGAAGTGAAGTAATTCATGCTATTCTTTCCTAATGTTTTAATGTTATATAATTACTTGTTAATACAAGTAAACACCACTCCAAATATAAAGGTCAAACCTTAAATGAAGCTTAAATGCGGAAGAGTGTTGTAGAAAAATTCAAATAACATCATTATCAACATTTATTAAGTTGTATTAACAGGTATGGTTATTTTTTCAGCGTTTGATTATTTTAGTTTTAATTAAAACCAATTAATCTGGATTTCATGGACATACAAGAAGGCATCCCTCTTCACAAACAGATTAGCGATTGGCTGCGTAATCAGGTCAATGATGGCTCGCTCAAAAAAAACGAAAAGCTACCCTCCGAGAATGAGCTGAGTGATTTTTTCAATGTCAGCCGGGTTACGGTGAGGCGGGCCCTGCAGACGTTAGAGAATGAGCAGCTTATTTACCGCTGCCAAGGGGTTGGTTCGTTTGTGAGTGATAATCGGACACACCAGTCGTTTACCGAACTAAAGGATTTCGAGGAAGAGTTATCCGGAGCCGGGTTGCAAGCATCCTCTAAAGTAATCTCTTTTAAGCAAGAGAAAGTGACCCCGGAGATCTGCTCATATCTGGGTGTTAAAGAAAACGCTATCGTGGTTAAACTTGAACGTGTTCGGCTCGGGAACGGACAGCCCATCGCTTATGACATCACCTGGCTTCCCGTATTCTACGGGCAGCTTATAGATGGATATGACTTACAAGAGACGACCCTATTCAAAATATTAGAAAACGAATTTGAAATTCCGGTCGATAATGGATGCTATCGGCTGGAAGCTGCGGTTGCCGATGCATCACTAGCTTCTCAACTGGAGATAGAAAAACATACTCCCGTACTTTTGATCAACAGAATATCCTATACTTTTGGGAATAAACCGGTTTACTTTCAAAAACGGTATTATAGGAACGATCGAATGATTTTTGAGATCCGCACTGAGAGGAGAAACTCCGATGTTAAGAAACAAAACCTTACCGCTGTAAGTAAGCTTCACTCATCTGTGAATATCTAAGATAAAGCAAAAATCCATGAGTACAGAAGCAGCCAATACATTCGAAAAAGGGGTATAGACTTCTATTCTTCCTGGTAAAAGGCTTGTCTTAAATTAATTGCGCATATAAAATTTTAGCAAAAGCATCCAGGGGTTTGTTGTTGTTTGTCGGTCCATATGTCCAGATTTAGTCATGATACCCCTTACTAAACCGTCCCTTCGACTGATCTGAAGACTTCTTGAATAGAAATAATATTATCAAATTTGCCACTTTTTTATAGCCAGAATCACTATCAAAAAAACCAGGTGTGCCACTATTTTCATCTTTACACTATCAAATCAAATATATTATCAACCTTTTGTTTGATTTAAGCTTGTTTTAAGGATAATGGTATTAATATTGAGTGGAAACTTGATTTTCAATTGTCATTCGAGACCATACTTGGAATTAGAATACAGGAAAGATCAGGAAATTAAAAAAATTCTAATACTCAACATCAAATAATTAATGGACACCACTATGAAACTCACCATCAAACTAGTCACTTTTGTGATTTTCGCATTTTTTTTAAGTGCGGGAACCGTTTTCGGGCAATTTACCAATGACCTGCAATATTTCAAATATCAGGATCAGCGGGGTGTCAATCAGTTCGAATCGCCATTCAAGACAACTGTAAAATTTGAGGGTATTGAAGTACGAATTGGCGCGGCAAATACCCTTCAGTTTCAAGGGCTTCGGCACGATAATGCAGCAGGTTCCCTCTCCGATTTGGAATCAAACTTTAATCTGGCTACTTCCAACTTGGATCTTGATGTAGCTCTGGCTAATGGTGTGCGTATGCACTTACGCACCTACCTTTCATCGCAAAATCATAATGAAGCATATGTAAAAGGTGGTTATCTACAAGTCGATCGACTTGATTTTATTCAAGAAGATTTTCTGGGCGGATTGATGGATAAGCTGCGCTTTAAGGTAGGACATATGGAGCTAAACTACGGGGATAACCATTTTAGAAGAACTGACAACGCTCAGGCTATTTTTAACCCGTTCGTCGGAAATTACATAATGGATTCGTTTACAACCGAAGTGGCCGGTGAGGTATATTACTACAGTGGGCCAATGTTCGCTATGATTGGCCTTAGCAACGGAAAATTGAACCAAAGTGTTACCGATGCCACTGGAAATGGTTTTAATACTAAACCCTCAATGTACGGTAAACTTGGGTTTGAAAGGCAAATCAATGACGATCTGCGTCTGCGCCTGACCGGCTCTATCCTCAATATAACACAGTCGCCTTCTATTTATCTATACTCTGGCGACCGGGCTGGTACCCGTTACTACAGTGTAATAGACGAAGGTTTCCGCGCAGGTCGTATTGCCCCCAGCTTCACCCCAGGCTTTGGCCAGCCTTCCGCTCCCGGTGAAATGACTGCTTTAATGATCAACCCATTCATCAAATACCAGGGCCTGGAGTTTTACGGAGTATTTGAAAATACCTCAGGAAAATTGAAAGCAGCTCCCAATCGCCGAACTTTTAATCAGTATGGAGCAGAACTACTCTACCGGTTTGGTGCCGGGGAAGATTTCTATATCGGTGGCCGATACAATCTTGTTGACGGTGAAACGGCTAACGGAAATATCGAAATCGACCGCATTAACATTGGCGGTGGCTGGTTCCTCACCAAAAATGTACTGGCCAAACTGGAATATGTAACTCAGAACTATGACGGAGAAGGTTATGCCGGTTCGCCTTATGCCGGTGCTGAATTTAATGGCATAATGATGGAAGCCGTCATCAGTTTTTAAAAAAGTAGCTTGTAATCCCAATCATTTATGGCGCTGTGATAAACTTCGCCATATCTTTACATAAACTACGAAAGCTGTCTGAATCCAACCTACTGCTTTATTTTAATCATGAAAGCATTATCAGTCCCGGTAACTTCTTTAATACCTCAACCGACAAGATGTGCTCCAAAACTTTCCCACTAATATAAATCAAGCCAGTAGTGGGTTTGCCGCTTTCTATTTTGAATTAGCTGGTCAATATGGAACTTCACGATTTTAGTACGAAAAAAATTTCCCAACAAACCGAACATACCCGAAAACGCTATAACGTCAGTTCGGTGGTGTATGACCTTATGGAATGGCCGGTTGAGTGGATATGGTATAACAAATGGCGCAAACTGCTTTGGAAAAAGGTAGAAGGCCCAAATGTGCTTGAAATAGGCATAGGTACGGGAAAGAACATATCTTACTACCCAAAAAATATTCAGGTCAATGGTATTGATCTCTCTCCCAAAATGCTGGAGCGGGCAAAGACGGTGCTTTCCAATTATCCAAATGAACGTGTCAGGCTTCAAGTAATGGATGTCCAAAATTTGGACTTTCCTGACAATTATTTTGACGAAGTGGTGGCCACTTTTGTTTTTTGCTCAGTGCCCGATCCCATATTGGGTTTGAAAGAAGCCCTACGAGTCACAAAACCGGGAGGTAAACACCATCTACTGGAACATATGCGCTCTCGGAATCCGTTATTTAGTTCAATGATGGTTAAGCTGGATGGCCCTATTCACTATCTGAGTGGTGTCCATATTGCCCGCCAAACGGTGGAAAATGTGGAAGCTGCGGGATGGAAAATAGAACAAGTAAAAGATTTGACTATGGGAGGAATTTTTAAACGGATCAAAGCTACCAAATCCCACTAAGTTTTTTGTTCTTTTACTAATGGAAGTTCCACCACAAAGGTGCTCCCTTTACCGGGGCCATCGCTGTATGCCCTTATTTTACCGCTATATAATTCAACTATCGCTTTAACCAGTGGAAGGCCCAAACCGCTTCCGGGCTGATTTTGTACTTCCTGCTGCGTATCACGGTAAAATCGTTCAAACAGGCGGTCCCTGGTATCACCATCAAACCCGACACCGGTATCACTTAGGTGAAGTACGGCTTTATTGCTGGATTGTTTAAGTTCCAGATTAATGGAGCCTCCAGCAGGAGTATATTTCAAGGCATTTTCCAGCAAGTTGTTGATAACCTCCTCGATATATGCTGCATGTGCCCGGACATCCAGATTGGGATCAATCTGCGAGTGAACATCTATATTCTTCTCTTGGGCATCATCCCAGTATTTGCCCGCCACCACTTCCGCAATGCGACTAAAATTAACGGTATCTGGCTTTGCTCGGTGGACCGACTCCACCCTCGAAAGTTGAAGGAGCAAGTGTACCATTTCACTCATTCGTCTCACTTCCACCAGCATTCGCTCAATCGTTTCCCGGTACTCTTCGATTGATCTGGGTTTTCTAAGCATGATTTCGGCCTCACTTTGCAGGGAGGAGAGGGGGGTCATAAGTTCGTGAGAGGCATCAGAAGAAAATCTTTTTTCTCGTTCAAAACCTTGCTGAAGTCGATTGAGCATTATATTAAAGGTTTCTGCCAGGTCAGTAAGCTCGTCTCGGACCTGATAATTTACAGGTATTCGCATATCCAGATCAGTGGCTGTAATGGATTTTGCTGCGTCGATGATAGCTGCTACCGGGGACAACGCTTTTTTTGACAGCCAGTATCCCCCGAGTATAGAAAAAGCAACACTTATCGCTATGAGAAAAAACAAATACTGCCTGAACCTGGTTAATTCTTCATGGAGGGTCCATTCAAAACCAGTGAGTTCCAGCCAGCCGCTCAGACTTCCGTTGTTGTCTTTTATTGGATAGTAAAGTGTACGAGCAGGTAATGACTGCCACTCACTGCTGAAAGAATTTTCCTGTGGTTCTTTGGGTATCTGGCGTTTAAGTGGTTCTTCAACACCAGAGAAGTTTGGACTATTATAAACGAGATTGCCCTTTTGATCGTATAATCGAACATACGTACCATACTCCACACCGCCTCTAAGTGCTTCATTCCTGCTGTACCCTGTCAAATCAATGGAAAGTGAATCTTCAGCTTGAATATTTGGAAGCAGCTGTTCGGCCTCAAACAGCAGGTGACGATCATAATTATGGTGGATCGATTGATGAAACGTTTCATATAAAAAATATCCAAACAAACTAAGCATCAAAAATAAACTTAATCCATACCATAAAGCCAGCTTCTTTGATATGGAAAGCTCATTGTAAAATGAAAAGGATGGCTTCATTATTCCTTGTAATTTTTAAATAAGTCAAAGTTAAATCGGTAGCCTGCTCCCCGTATGGTTTCTATGATCTGATCATTTTTTCTAAGTTTATAATCATCAAGATCCTCAAAAATGTCGCTTAGTTTTTGGCGCAGGGTTGATATAGTAGCTTCTATTGTGTTATCAGACACATAATAGGCCGATCCCCACACCCTCTCTGCAATTTGAGTTTTTGAGAATACGGTACCCAAATGGGTCATTAACAACTCAAGCAAAACAAACTCTTTTTGTCTCAAAGTCAGAGACATTCCTCCAACCGTTACAGTATGTTTTCGTGCGTCAACTTCGATGGGCCCAATTTTAACTATTTCGGTATTTGAAATATCGGCAGACCGTCGGGATAATGCTCTAATTCGCGCCAGAAGTTCATCAAAAGAAAAGGGCTTGCCCATATAATCATCGGCCCCGGCATCCAAGCCAGATACTTTATGGTCAAGATCGCCCAGCGCTGTGAGCATTAACACCGGGAAGTTCCTGTTTTCTTTGCGCCAGTGTTCCAAAATCTCTTTTCCGTCTCGATGAGGCAGTCTCCAGTCTAAAACCACCATATCGTAATCATTCACCAACCCTTGCAGCTCTGCCTCCTCGCCGTCGTGCTGTACTTCTACTACGTATCCTTCTTCCTCCAAGCCTCTTTTTAGTGAGTTTGCAAGCTGCTTTTCGTCTTCAACTAATAGTATCCACATATATCTAAAAATTAACTGAGTTTTAAAATCTTAATGTAAGTTTCCTCAAATAACTTTGCTTTAAGCTTAATTTAAGGTTCACCATTTATATTACAAATTAGCTTAAAAGCCTATGAGTTAACTGTCAACTTCCTACATGTTAAAGCACAGAATCGAAGAGTATATTTAAAAACCTTATTATAAGTTCAACTTATGGGTTTGTTCTTCTTAACAAAAAAGTTTCAATTTAATGAGTAAAGATTCGAAAACTATATCCCGCCGAAAATTCCTTCGCTATACTGCTTCTCTGGGGGCAGTAGCAGGTATCAGTTCCATTCTTCCTGCTTATGCCTTCAACAATTTTAATATTGAAAAAGAAGTACTGACTCCTTCAGGCCCTAAAAATACACTTAATCTAACTATTGAATCTATCCCTATTGAAATAGATGGTAAAAAATCAAAAGCAATAGGGATTAATGGTAAAGTTCCAAGCCCGCTAATCCGCTTAAAAGAAGGAGAAGAGGTTCTCTTGCGTGTTACGAATAAATTGGATGAAGATACTTCCATTCACTGGCATGGCATTATTTTACCGTTTCAGATGGATGGCGTTCCCGGAGTAAGTTTTGATGGAATTAAGCCCGGAGAGACTTTTGAATACAAATATCCTGTTAAACAGAATGGAACGTATTGGTATCACAGCCATTCAAAATTACAGGAACAACTGGGGCATTATGGACCAATGATTATTGACCCGGCCAATGAAGACCCGGTTGAATTTGACCGTGAATACCCCGTTATACTTTCTGACTGGACGTTTGAAAGTCCTTATAAAGTGCTAAGTAAGCTTAAAAAAGCTGAGGGTTACTATAACTACCAACAACGGGATTTAGGCGAATTCTTCCAAGATGTGAAAAAAGATGGTTTTGGCGATGCAATGAGGAATTACCTTTCATTCGCTAAAATGAGAATGAGTGCTACCGACCTCGCTGATATTACAGGGGCTACCTATACTTACTTAATGAACGGGATGGGGCCGGATTCAAATTGGAATGCCTTGTTCAACAAAAATGAAAAAGTTCGATTACGTTTTATAAATGCTTCAGCCGGCTCCATGTTTGATGTACGCATTCCCGGACTTAAGATGACTGTTGTGCAAGCTGATGGCCAAAATGTTGAGCCCACCCCCGTGGATGAATTCCGTATCGGCATCGCTGAAACTTATGATGTGATCGTCGAACCCAATGAAGAAAAACCATTTACTATATTTGCTGAATCGTTGGATCGAAGTGGCTATGCACGTGGTACTCTGGCGCCCCGCGAAGGGATGGAAGCCCCTGTGCCCGAGCTACGGCCACGTCCTGAACGCAGCATGAAAGACATGGGAATGAAAATGGATATGGCCGGCATGGATATGGATGGTAGCATGAACATGGAAGGCATGGGCCATGATGGACACGGGGATATGAAGATGGATCACAGTGGCATGTCGATGACCAACAAAGCAGCTGAACCTGTTAAACACGGCCCGGACCACCATGGTATTGGTGCCGCGGCTATCGCCAACTACCAGTTTGACCGACTGGATGAACCTGGCATCGGGCTTGGTAAGGATGGGCGAAAAGTGCTGGTATATAGGGATCTTAAAAGTCTTGAACCAAATATAGATAAGCGTCAGCCTGAACGGGAAGTAGAATTGCATCTGACCGGAAACATGGAGCGCTACATGTGGTCGTTTGATGGAAAAGAATTCCATGAAGTTGATGGGCCTATTGAATTCCAACATAATGAACGCCTGCGATTAACATTGGTCAACGACACTATGATGGAACATCCAATTCACTTACATGGTATGTGGATGGAACTGGAAAATGGAAATGGAAACTATAATCCGAGAAAACACACGCTATTAGTACAACCAGCTCAAAGGATTTCAGCCCTAGTAACTCCACGCGATAAAGGGCGTTGGGCCTTCCACTGCCATATTCTGTATCACATGGAAATGGGAATGTTTAGGGTGGTTCAAGTAAGCGATGAAGATGGAGGTATTTACGAATGAATATTGTAACAAGAATAAAAATAAAAGTTGAATTACTATTAACTCTGATGAATTTAACTATTAAAAAAATTCGACCAACATTAGCATTAGCTCTTTTTATGTGTTCATTATTATTGGGGACAAATTCGGTAATTGCCCAAAAAGCCCCTCCATTTAGTAATGATATCATGCCGGATAATAAAACCTACTTCTTTTTCCAAGCTGATCGCTTTGAATATTATTCAATTGGGGATCCAAGTCCGATTGTGTGGGATGTCCAGGGTTATCTCGGTACAGACATCAATAAATTTTGGTATAAAGCTGAAGGCGAAGCGCTGACTTCTGAAAAAGAAGGAGAAATGGAATTCCAGGGTTTATATAGCCGTGCAATAACCTCCTATTTTGACATTCAGGCCGGTTTAAGATATGACCTTGCCTATAACTCTATCGAAAATAATACCCGTGGATTTGCGGTTGTTGGAATTCAAGGTCTTGCTCCCTACTTATTCGAAGTGGATGGAAGTCTTCAACTTAGTGAAGATGGAGATATATCAGCAACTTTTGAAGGAGAAATAGACTTGCTTATTACACAAAGATTGATTGCACAACCTCGTTTCGCTACTAATTTGGCCTTGCAGGAAGTTGAAGAATGGGGAGTCGGTTCTGGTATTAATAATGTTCAGCTTGGTTTTAGACTCAGGTATGAGATCCGACGTGAGTTTGCTCCTTATGTGGGTATATCGTGGAACCAAAAACTTGGTAGCACCGCTGACTTTGCCCGTCTGGAAGGTGGTGAGGTCAGCACCTTGGGCGTTGTGGGAGGCGTAAGGATGTGGTTTTAATACATTACATTCGATAGATAAAACTGGGTTTCAAATCGTTTAGGAAATATCGATGGGAATTAATCCCAATCCCTAACATTCTTTCAGATTCCCCTACATGCGTCAATTTTTAAAAAGATATTTATTAGAAGTAATCTTACTTAATCACGAGAATGATAAAATTAAATGATTGATATGAATTTAATACCCGAATGGGCGCTCAATATCCACCCGTTGGTGGTGCATTTTCCCATTGCTCTGCTTGTTGTGGCAGCAGGACTGAATTTGCTGACTTTCTTTATTCCGAAAAAATGGTGGGACGAGGGGAAAAATACTATTCTATATGGATTGGGAGCGGTTGCGGCTATCGCTGCTTATTATACAGGCCAATCAGCCGCCGACACCGTGTTTTTGCCCTCTCAAGCTCAATCGGTATTAAACAATCATGCCGACTGGGCATTTTGGACTGTCTGGTATTTTGGACTTTATGCAGCGGCACGCATCGCGCTTCATTGGTATAAAATAATGGACAAATTTAGTCTCAGAATCCTTGCATTTGTCATAGCTTTGCCCGGAGTGTTTCTTCTTTTTCAAACCGGAGACCACGGTGCCAAGTTGGTATTTGGTTATGGAGCTGGAACCGGACAGTTGTTAGAGCAGCAAAGTTCTGCGAATGCTTCTGCGACAACTGACAGCTTGCTTCAGTCAAATTCAACCTTCACAGTCAATGATAATGGGAATTGGTCATGGGAGATCGGCCCCAATGGTGTTAGTACGCTGCTATCAAAGTTCCAGTGGCTTGAAGGAGCTCCTCAGGATCTTCAGCCCTCAGTTGTTAAAAGTGGAGATAACTACTTAATACAATTGACTCCCGAATCATCTCCCAACTTTTTTACTGTACGAAATGTTTTACTAAATATGCAGGTCGATTATTACCTGGATCTGTCGAATTTTGATGGCGAGGTGGAGCTGGTCAACCATGTGCAAGATGCTCAAAATTACGATTTCGTCACCCTTAGTTCCGAAGGAACCATCACACAGGGACGGGTAATCGGGGGAGAAACTAACATTTTTGGTGAGGAAAGCTATTCGGCTTCCGGCATACTGTTTGTTCGTACAGTGGTCAACGGCACTCATTTCAGAGCGTATATTAACAAGGAGATGGCCGTTCACGGGCATGGAGATGCCCCGGAAACCGGGAAAGTTGGACTCCGGCTAAACGGAAGCGGTACTGTAATCATCGACAGCATTTCTTTAACACAACTCAATTAAATGACTATGACTCGTAAATTATTTATGAAATGTTAAGGATTGATTTCCTACTGCTTTTGATGCCTTTTTTTATTCTTATCGGGTGTGGAAACTCTGAGAATGAAAGATCCAAACCCGAAATGGTGGATGACTCCTTTAAGAATAACAGGTGGTACACAGAGTCACAATATAAAATGGGTAGGGTCGTATTTTCAGAAAACTGTGCCCGTTGTCACGGGACAAAAGGCCAGGGATTGGTAGAGAATTGGAAGAAGCCAAACCCTGATGGATCCTTCCCGCCACCTCCTTTAAATGGTACGGCACATACCTGGCATCATCCGATGGAAATATTAGTACAAACTATTAATAATGGCGGAGCACCATATGGTGGCAATATGCCAGCTTTCAGGGAAGTACTTTCTGAAGAGGAAAAAATAGCTGTTATTGCCTATATACAAAATTTATGGGACCAGAAAACCTACGATCGGTGGACTAATATGAATGCAAAATTTTGATCTTAAATTTTACAATTAAAACCAAATATGGTAAACCTTATGAATAAAATATTTACTCTTACATTAGTGCTAATTAGCATTTCCATGACAGCCCTGGCTCAACAGTCAGAAGAACAATCTGTTAGTAAAATACTGGGCGACTTCGAAAATGCCATTGTTGAAAATAACTCGGAAGTTGCTTCCAAATTACTTCATGATGATGTAGTCATTCTGGAAGGAAACAACAGTGAAACAAAAGAACAGTACCTTTCTCACCACTTTCATTCAGATGGTAGGTTTCTAAGTGCGATGAATCGTGAATTAATTTCTGAACAAATAACCATCGAAGGTAATGTAGCCTGGGTATCGTCCCAAACAAAAATGATCGGGACCTATAATGAACGAGAAATTGACCGAACCAGTCTCGAGTTAGCAGTTCTGAAGAAAGAAAAGGGAGAATGGAAAATTATTGCTTTGCATTGGTCCTGATTTAGGTGCAATTTTTATTCATTTGAACTGGAGGGCATGGAGTATCACCAAAAGAACAAAATACACAACAGTCATTTCTTTTCGGTTTTATAATCTCACTACAATTCGGGCACTGCCAAATGAATTGGCAGGCATCCTCAGGCATTTGTTCTTCCGAATGTGTTCCACATTCCGGGCAGGTAATAATAGAGCTTAAAATTATATCTTCCATATCGGGATTCATCTTAGTTTTTCCCCAGCTACGCTTTTGCCATCCAGGGCCTCAAGAATAGGGCACTCGCTTTTGGCCACATCGCCAGTACAGGAGTCAATGAGATTAAACAGCGGACCTTATATCCGTTGCAAGTCTTCAATTTTGTGAATCACATCCCGGTACTTCTTCTCGGCCTCCACTTAGTTCGTATTTTCAGCCATACTGAGCTCCAAAAATCGAATTAATTAGCCTTAATATCCTTCTCTTTTTTCTGTTTCACCATCTTGGTATAGCCACCTAACCTATAGAAATAAAAACTTCTTATGATTTAAGCTTCATTTAAGCATTCCCCTCGTAGTTTGGGTTAAATACAATATATCAAACTACGGGCTTTGTGCCTTTTAAACCAAGGATTTAGGAATGAAAAAAATAATGATAAAGGGATTTTTCTTCGGAATATCACTATTCCTTGTTTCATCTAATTTAAGTTTTTCTCAAACACCAGACTCCACATTATTACTGGATGAGCTTATACAAAAAGTATTAGAACAAAATCCAGAATTAATGGCTTCAAATAAAGACTGGGATGCCAGCAAAACTAAGATATCACAGGTAAAAGCATTACCCGATCCGACGCTAGGTTTAAATATCATGAACCTGCCGATCAACAGCTTTGCACTTGATCAGGAGCCTATGACAGGCAAGCAGGTATCCCTGATGCAACCGTTCCCTTTCCCAGGAAAACTTAGTCTGAAGGGTGATATTGCAAAAAGTGAGTCAGAGATAGCTTTGCATCGGTATAGAGAACTTAAGAATCAGCTTATAAAAAACACCTCTCAAGCTTATTACGACCTCTATTACATAGATCAAGCACTTGCAACAGTTGCGAAAAACCAAGAGTTGCTCAAGGAATTTGTAGAAATAGCCGAAACAAGGTATGGTGTGGGTAAAGGCACGCAACCGGACGTACTTCGAGCACAAGTAGCTCTTTCAAAAATGATTGATCAAGAACTCAAGCTTCTCCAACAGCGTGAAGCTGTGCAGGCCCGCATTAATACTCTATTAAACGACCCCGCTGATTCGCCGCTTGGCAAGGCTGTTGTTATGGAACCGGAACCCTGGACGGGCAAACTACAAACGCTCATTCAGCGAGCCGACAGTAGCAGCCCGGTACTTGCAGCATGGAAAACGGCCGTTAAGCAAAGCGGGCAAAAGGTAGATTTAGCACTGAAAGACCGATATCCTGATTTTTCAGTTGGTGTTGCTTATACCCAACGGAATGAACTGCAAAACGGGATGCAGGGCTATGATTTTGTCTCGGCTATGTTCAATGTTAAAATTCCTCTCTTTTTAAATAAAAAGCAGAATAAAAAGGTACAAGAGACCCAAATTCGACAGTCGTCTATAGAGTATCGCTATCAAAATGTAGCAAATTCCATTGAACAAAAACTTCAACAATCACTTACTGACCTTGAAAAAAACCAGAGACTCTTGGAACTGTACAGAACAGGGATTATTCCTCAGGCCGAAGAATCCCTGGAGTCATCAATAGCCGGGTATCAGAATGACAAGGTGGACTTCTTGTCTCTACTTGATAGTGAATTAACGCTTTTTCAGTTTCGCCTGGATTACCATCGCTTTTTAGCCGACTACCATAAAGCTATAGCAGATATAGAAGCACTAACCGGCACAGAGTTTTAAACCTTTTTCAAAATTTAAACAATGAGTACAACCATTATGAATACCAAATCAATATTACTATCCCTCGGAGCAGTTGTCGCCTTTTCACTAGGTGGTTACTGGCTGGGAACACAACAAACTACTGACAGTTCAGCATCTTCTACAGAAACCGCGGAAGAGATGCAGAATATGCCGAAGGCTGAATCAGATACCAGGCAAAAGGAAGATCGCGAAGTACTGTACTGGCAAGCTCCGATGAATCCAAGTGAAATTTATGATGAACCCGGTAAATCTAGTATGGGTATGGACCTGGTTCCGGTATATGCCGATGGAGCAAGCAGCTCGGAAGGGATGATATCAATAAATCCCGTGGTGGTACAAAATATGAATGTTCGAACGGCCAAAGTTCAGCAAAAAGATTTATCAACAGTCGTCCGTGCCGTTGGGAAAGTCGATTACGATGAACAAAAACTTTTTACTGTAAGTCCAAAAATTTCAGGTTGGGTTGAGCAGCTTTACGTGGATTATACAGGTAAAATGGTGCAACGGGGGCAACCGCTATTCAGTATCTACTCTCCTGAGTTGGTGACCACTCAGAGAGAATACCTGTTGGCTCTAAAAACCCAGAAAAAGGTAGCCTCCAGCAGTTTTGAAACCATCCGTTCTGGAGGAAGTAGCCTACTTGATGCTACACGCCAACGGCTAGAATATTGGGACATTCCTGATTCAGAAATAAAACAACTGGAACAAAGTGGGGAAGTCAAGAAAGCTATTACGCTAAAATCGCCTGCCTCTGGAATAGTGCTTCATAAAAATGCCATAGAAGGCGAGTATATAAAAGCGAGTACACCTGCGTATAAAATAGCAGATCTTTCAACCATTTGGGTGCAAACAAGCGTGTACGACTACGAGGTACCCTGGATTGAAGAGGGACAACCTGCACAAATGGAACTTTCCTATCAACCGGGTAAAACCTATGAAGGAATCGTTGCCTATGTATACCCCACCCTGGACCAGAAAACCCGAACCGTTCAGGTGCGGCTGGAATTTTCCAACCCTAATCTTGAACTAAAGCCGGGGATGTTTGCCAATGTCCGTATCCAAACGCGCCCTAAGAAAAACGTAACAGTTATTCCTAATGAAGCTATCATCAGAACCGGGGAACGTAATATCGTTTTTGTTGCCAAAGGAGACGGGGCGTTTGAGCCTCGCGAAGTAACCTTGGGTATGGAAGGCGGTGAACGAAACAATGAAATTGAAATATTGGAAGGCGTCAAACCGGGTGAAGAAATTGTTACTTCTGCTCAGTTCCTTTTCGATAGTGAAAGCAGGTTGCAGGAAGCGATTCAAAAAATGCTACAGCAAAAGCAAGATACCTCTGATATGGAGAATATGGACATGACCGGTGGCGAAATGAACCACGATGAGACACAAGTCGACACTATTGATCATTCAGATATGGATATGACCGGCGGGGAAATGAATCATGATGAAATGCCAGCCGACACTACCGACCATTCAACTATGAATATGTGAATCGATGGGCAAAGTTAAAGCACAAACCTTTTTAAACATTTTGGAGAATTAAGAAATGCTACAGAAAATAATTGAACTATCTGTAAATAACCGCTTTATGGTGATTATTGCCAGTATCCTGATACTGGCGGGTGGTACCTACGTGATGTATCAAACACCCGTGGACGCCATTCCCGATCTCAGTGATGTACAGGTCATTGTTTTCACCAAATATCCCGGTCAGGCTCCTCAGGTTGTTGAGGATCAGGTCACCTATCCGCTAACCACTACTATGATGTCGGTACCCAAATCTAAAGTGGTCCGTGGCTATTCATTTTTTGGACTTTCATTTATCTATATCATTTTTGAAGATGATACTGACATGTATTGGGCCCGAAGCCGGGTTCTGGAATACCTTAATACTGCAGGTAGTAGCCTGCCGGAAGGGGTTACGCCCACCCTTGGACCGGATGCAACTGGCGTAGGGTGGGTTTACGAATATGTCTTAGATGGCGGTGATCAGTATGATCTCCAACAACTGCGTTCCATTCAGGATTGGTTCCTGAAGTACGAACTACTCAGTGTGGACGGGGTAGCCGAAGTAGCCAGTGTGGGAGGCCATGTCAAACAGTACCAGGTAGAAGTGGACCCGGATAAACTGTTGGCCTATGACATTCCCCTCTCGAAAGTTAAAATGGCCATCAAGCGCAGTAACAATGACGTAGGCGGCCGCTTGGTAGAAATGAGTGAAACCGAGTTTATGGTTCGGGGAAAAGGATATATTCAATCTGTAGCAGATGTGGAGAATGTACCCATAGGAACCGATGGTAATGGCACCCCTATTCTCGTTAGAAACGTTGCCAACGTACATCTCGGGCCGGATCTGCGCCGCGGTGTAGCCGAGTGGAATGGTGAGGGAGAAGCAGTAGGCGGTGTGGTCATCATGCGGTTTGGGGAAAATGCACTGCAAACTATTGAAAACGTAAAAGCTAAGTTGAAGGAACTTGAAAGCGGTCTGCCGGAAGGGGTAACTATCAAAACGGCCTATGATCGTTCCAACCTGATTAAGCGGGCTATTGAATTCCTGCAGGATAAACTGCTGGAGGAAAGTATATTTGTAGCAATAATAGTAATAATATTCCTATTACATTTCCGAAGTTCACTGGTAATTATTATTAGTCTGCCAATGGGTATTTTGGCAGCCTTCCTGGTAATGTATTTCCAGGGTATAAATGCCAATATTATGTCGCTGGGAGGAATTGCTATTGCCATTGGTGTGATGGTTGATGCTGCCATCGTTATGGTTGAAAATGTCCATAAACACCTCGAACAGGATAGGGGCAAAAAGGATCACTGGAGAATTGTTATTGATGCGTCCAAAGAGGTGGGACCGGCCCTATTTTTCTCTTTGTTGATTATAACGGTGTCGTTTTTCCCGATCTTTGCTTTAGAGGGACAAGAGGGACGTCTTTTCAAACCCTTGGCATTTACCAAAACATATGCCATGGCTGCCGCAGCGCTGCTCTCTGTTACACTGGTACCGGTATTAATGGGCTACTTGATTCGTGGAAAAATTCAACCGGAGCATAAGAATCCAATTACCCGGTTTCTTATCTGGATTTATCGTCCAGTGATCAATTTTGTCCTACGTTTCAAGTGGACTACTGTTTTTGCCTCTGTTGTCATTCTTGGGCTCACGATAATTCCTCTGAATCGTCTTGGCTCTGAGTTTATGCCTCCCATCGAGGAAGGTGACCTTCTCTACATGCCTACAACAGATCCCGGAATCAGTATTACCAAAGCCAAGGAGCTGTTACAACAGACCGATAAAATTATAGCCACCTTTCCTGAAGTAGAATCGGTGTTTGGCAAAGCAGGACGAGCACAAACTTCAACCGATCCGGCACCACTGTCGATGTTTGAAACCATTATCCAGTTAAAACCTGAGGATGAGTGGCGTGAGGGTATGACTATCGACAAGTTAAAGCAAGAGATGGATGCAGCTATCAAAATACCGGGACTTACTAATGCTTGGACCATGCCGATCAAGACACGAATAGATATGTTGTCTACAGGAATAAAAACACCGATTGGCATAAAAGTAACCGGGCCAGATCTTCAAACGCTATCCGATCTCAGTTCGGACATAGCCTCGGTAGTACGAGATGTCCCAGGAACCTTGAGTGTCTTCGCTGACAAGACCACGGGTGGTAATTACCTGGACTTCAATATCGACCGTAAAGAAGCTGCCCGGTATGGACTTACGACCGGTGATGTACAAGATGTAATCCAATCTGCCATCGGTGGTATGAACGTAACAGAAACTGTGGAAGGACTCGAACGCTATCCGGTCAACGTACGGTATGCCCGGGAGACCCGTGAAAACCTGACGGATCTTGGACGGGTGTTAATCCCCACTCCTTCCGGTGCTCAAATACCCATTGAATACGTAGCCGACCTGCAGATCCGCAAAGACGCACCTGTGATTAAAACCGAGAATGCCCGCTATTCCAGCTGGATTTATGTGGACTTAACTACTTCTGATCTCGGAAACTATGTAAACCAAGCCCGACAAACCGTGGAAGAACGACTGGACATGCCTTCCGGGTATAGCCTAACCTGGAGTGGGCAATATGAATACATGGAGAGGGCCAAAAAGCGCCTTCAGGTGGTAGTACCAATCACCTTGCTGATTATTTTTCTGCTGTTATACTTCAACTTTAAAAATCTACAGGAGAGTATAATTGTGCTGCTGACATTACCCTTCTCGCTGGTAGGTTCGTTCTGGCTCATGTATATCCTGGGGTATAACCTGAGTGTGGCTGTGGGTGTTGGTGCCATTGCATTGGCAGGAGTAGCTGCTGAACTTGGCGTGGTTATGCTTACCTATCTCGACAATGCTTACAACGAACGCAAATATAATGACAAAATGAACAACCTTGAAGACCTTAAGCATGCTGTTATGGAAGGCTCAGCCCAACGTATACGGCCGATATTTATGACCGTCTTTTCTACCACCGGCGGGCTGCTACCTATAATGTGGGGTATAGGAACTGGTGCAGCTGTAATGAAGCGTATTGCTGCACCTATGGTTGGAGGTATGGTTACTGCAACCATACTCAGCTTAGTTGTACTCCCAGTGGTGTACTACCTCTGGAAGAGTCGAGAAGTGAAACAACTGACAAAAACAACGGGCGAAGATCAACAATTAACTAATTGACAAACAGAAATAAGATCTGGCAGGTTTTTCAAACTTGCCAGACCTAACAAAAAAGGTAATAAGTATGAATGAAGTCAAAGCATTTATTCGCAAACGAAAAGCAGAACAAGTCATTGACGGGCTGGAAGCGCAAGGTTTCTGCTGCATGACACTAATCGATGTAATGGGACTGGGTCGAATGTCGGACCCGGAAAAAGCCCAGCTTTCAGTCAGCATTGCTGAACGATTTACTAACATTGTTAAACTCGTGGTGGTGTGTAGTGAAAAAGATACCGAGCGGGTAGTCGAAATCATTCGAAACAAGGGTCGCAGTGGACAGCCCGGGGATGGAATTATATATGTGACTCCGGTTAGTAAATCTGTTCATATTAGATCAGGAGACTCGGGTAGTGACTTCTTACAACATGAACGACGTAACCCTACCTCTTAACAAAGATTTAAAGACTCATGAAGAAGTATAAAAAACCAATTCTTTATCTAAGTATTATCATCATTTCAGGTATTACAATATGGGCTTTCGCTAAAAAGTATAATCGGATTTCTGAGTCTATTAATTCGGATCTACCTGAAGTAGTCATGTACAAGAACCCACAATGTACTTGTTGTGATAGATGGGCCAGTTATCTTAGAAAACAGGGCTATCCTGTATCAGTGAACATTTCAAGCGAAATGATATCGATTAAAGAAACTAATAATATGCCTTTAAATCTGGCATCCTGCCATACTGCTTTTGTCGATGACTATATTGTGGAAGGTCATGTTCCTGTGGAGGACATCAATAGAATGCTTGAAGAACGACCTGACGCTGTAGGTATCGCTGCACCTGGTATGCCTGCTGCCTCTCCCGGGATGGATATAGATACAGATGATTCATACGAGGTCAGGCTTTTTGATCAAGAAGGCAACTCAATTTTATATGCAACTCATTAATTAATTATAAACGTATTTACCGGTTATAAATAAGGAGACTATCAGTGCAGCCTTCTTGACCGGTAAATACTTAATGATGTGAGTTTTAGATAGACAAACTGTCTCTTTGATAATTTAAGTTTGATTTAAGCTCCTGGTATTATATTCATTTAAGCGATGAAACAATGGTTAAATCATGGATAAAACGGACACAATTATTTATATAAAAAACATGGTTTGCCCGAATTGCTTATTAATAATTAGAAATATTTTTAAGCAGGAAGATATATCAATAGAAAGTATTGACTGGGATAAAGCTGCGATCAAGGTTGATAAATTACCCCAGCCATACCCTGAGAAAGTAGAAAAAGCTATTGAACCTTACGGATTCAAAATTATCTCTTCATACAACGAAAAGGTGTCAGAGCAAATAAAAATCACTCTAATCAAATGGATTTATTTTAGTGAAGAAATCGTGGACAATGCACGTCTCAAAGAACTATTGGAGTCAAAATTCCAAACTAAATATTTAGTTTTAGACCCGCTCTTTAAAAAAATAAATGGGTATAACATACAAGATTATTTCGATCTATTAAGACTAGAGCGTTTTAAAGAATTACTTAGCTATAATGAAAATTCATTTACAGAGATATCTTTGAGCTTGGGTTTCAACGACTTTGAAGAAATTCAGCATTTAGTCAGGACTAATTTAAATTGTTCAATTAGTAAATTTAAAAAGACTAGCTTCTATCACCGAAAACCAATTGATCACCTCTAAATAATTCATTACCTAATATCTGAACAAATAGAATCTACTTTGGGTCAAATTGAGTCCATTTTGTCTTTTAAAAGCTTTACCGTTAAATGAGTGTACTTTTCAGTCACCTTTTGACTCGAGTGACCTGCCATATAGCTTGCCTCAGCCGTATGAAAACCTTTTTCAATCCAGGTAGTTACGGCTTGGTGTCGCATACCGTGTAAAGTACGAGAGGTTGGAATTCCAGCTTCCTTACAATAGCGCTTAAATTCCCGATACACTCTCATCCCACGAACCGGTTGGCCTTTTGTATTTCCACCCGTGTAAATAAACACATAGTCACTGGGGCTTATCTTACCACGAATCTTTAAATACGCATCCAGTTCCTTTTTTAATTCATTGATGATTGGAATCAGCCGTTCTTTTCGGCCTTTGGTGGGTGGTAGTGATATGTAGCTTAGCTCTCCATTTTCATAGATCAGATTTTCACCCTTCAATCCGGAGTAGGATAATTCTGGATCATAAGCCGCTTCATGTTTTCGGAGTCCACCATAGAAGTACAAAGACACAATAGGCTTGAACCAATGTTGAACCAAATTAGGGTCAAATTCGGGCAAGTCTTTCTTTCTGGATAACTCTTCATCGAATTTCTTATAAAGAATTCCAAGTTCTTCCTCAGAAATCATTTTAGGCCGGGTATTTTCTCTAATTCGGGGCAGATCTTCTTTTAGCATAGTGAAATAATCTTTCTCCACAATGTTCTTTTTCAGCAGAAACTTCCACCAAGATCGAAAATGTCGGAAGTAGTAGTGCCTTGTTGCTGAAGTAATGCCCTTCTTGAAGATTACATTTTCAAAATGGTAGCTCAGTACATTTGTTGGATGCACATCCGATAACTCATTTAATTCCACAAAATGATCTAAAGCTCGCTGGTAGGCTCCAATGGTTGCCGGGGAAAGATGGTTTTTTGATTTGTAGAATAATTCAATGGATTCACCCACTGTATTGCAAAGAACAGTTTCTTTCTGCGTATTTCTTTGCAATTCTTTTTTGGGATCGAAACCATTTGCGAAGGGATTGATCCTGCCCAATGATTCCAGCTTTTCCAGTTCTTTAAGCATTTTCTCGGCCACGTCTTTATGTCGGGTGCCCAATGCTTTTCGAGTAGATTTCACTTTTCCGTCAACAGAAGTTCTCCAGTTGATCGAATAATATTTGCCGCGTTTTGTTAGAAATGCCATAGTAGTTTCCTTTTTAGTTGAGAGTTAGAAGCGACTCTCAAAAACCTGAACTACTTACTTTTTTCATGTACACCAAGATGTACACCAAGAATGGGAAAATTAGGGAATGAATTGTACACTTTTGTTCCCTTCCATTCGATTACAAAAGTAAGTAAATGAGCTTTTTTTTAAAGGAGGAGGACAAATAAGGGGGTATTTAAACCCTGAGATCGTTAATTAAAAAAGTGGGCCTGGCAAGACTTGAACTTGCGACCTCTCGATTATGAGTCGACTGCTCTAACCAACTGAGCTACGGGCCCATTCTTAAATTTGAAAGGGCTGCAAATTTACAAGGTTTCCCATCCAGATAAAAGCCTTTTTTGGCTTTCATTCCAACTTAATCAAATTATATAGCCTCGACATAAAAAAGCCTGCGCCACCCGAAGGAATCACACAGGCTTTATCCACTCACTCCATTTCAACTTCAGCAACTAGTACGTTTGTTAAGTTGGCCGTACGGTTAGCAATGGCTTTTTCAAATGCTGTGCCACTATTCCGGTGGTTGAACCCAGCAAGATTCGCGCAATACCGGTACGACCATGTGTGCTCATCACTACCAAGTCGGCATTTTCATTGGCATAATCACAGATTTCAGTATGGGCTGAGAAGCCTTTCTTAACAATACTGATCACCTTCACCGATTGGATTTCACTTGCTTTTTGATGTACCAGCATTTCTTCGAAATCAACACCGGTGCGTTCCATCTTGAATCCAAGCTCCTCATTTTGTTCAAAGAACTTGCTGATGTTTTTAATGATTGAATTATACACCGCTTCATCATTTTCTACGGCATAAGGAATTACCTCCATACCCAATGAATATGGCTCAATGATGTGAAGCATTGTGATTTGTGCTTCAAAGGCGTTGGCCATGTCAAAGGCTTGCACTAATGCCGAAATGGAGTCATCAGATCCATCCACGGTAACAAGGATTTCATGGATGTCTTTCTTATCAAAAGCCTTTGAAATAGTTAGTACTGGTTTTTTTGTGTACCGGATAACTTTCTCGGCGACATTGCTTCTAATGTGATCGGATTCATGCGCGCCCTTATTACTCATTATAACCAGGTCGTAATGACTCTCATTAGCTTTATTGGATATCACTTCCGAAGGCTTCCGACCTACCAGATTGATAAGTTGCCCACAATGTTCTTTGGGGATAAATTCTTCAGCGATCTCATGCAATTTTTGATTGGCTGTTTTCAGCACTTTAGGGTACAGATCTTTTTCCATATCAAACGGAACTCCCAAATGCTGCATACTTTCATCATAATAGCTCATAAGGGGAATTACGTGGATGAGGTCGACTGTGCTATCGAATAACTCAACAAACTTTGCGGCCATTTTTATCGCTTCCAGCGAAGCCTCAGAAAAATCGGTGGGCACCAAAATATGACTAGCTCTCATAACAACCTCCGGTTAATTAGTTGTTACCGGAAGGTGTGTATTTACTGTGAAGTTTGAATGAAGAAAAAACGGGTTTAATTTAGAAGAAATTGATAGTTCCTTACCCACCGGGACCCTATCTCTTTCTCTTTCCCTAACGGACAAAGTCCGCCAAGGAAAGAGGACGCGTTGGTGAAGTTTTCCCTCTATTCTACTTTCTGATTCTTATGATAAGAATTTAACACTGCCGTTCTTCAGGCGTCTCCTTCCTTGCAAGCGCCAAGCGCAGGAGGGAAGGAACAAGGATGGGTTCCAGAGATGCTTGATTATTCCCCGCCCTCTACTCTTCTAAATCCGGCTTTATAGTAATCTGAGGTTTTTTAAGATGCTGAATGACCTGTTCTGTCGTTGAACCGAGTAACATTCGGGATAATCCAGTTCTTCCGTGAGTACTCATCACTACCAAGTCTGCGTTTTCATTGGCATAGTCCACAATCTCATGATGGGCTACAACAGACTTCAAAATCACGGATTTAAAATTAATTTTGACATCTCCACCCTCTTCATGGCGGACTAATATATCTTCGAAATCTTCCTTACCGTCTTCTATGCTAAACTTGAACTGCTCATGATCTTCAAAGAAAGTTTTTAAACGTCCTTTTAAGCCTCCGTAAACATTTTTTTCATCGATTGATATACCAACCGGCTCAATGTCTTGAATATCGTAGGCATACATTTCAACAACATTCAGTAATTCAATTTTTGCGTTGAATTTTTCAGCGACATCAAAAGCCATAGGGATAGCAGCCATAGAGTGCTCCGAATAATCACACGGCACTACAATGGTGTTGATGTTTTCTGAATTCATTTTATCAGAAAGTGTTAAAACCGGTGTCTTAGAGCGGCGAATAATTTTGTCGGTTACACTTCCATGAAAAAATTCAGCATGATGCTCCCCTTTCGCACTCATGATTACAAGATCATACTTTCCTTTTTTAATCTGCTTAAGGATAGAGTCTGAGGGCTTACGGTCGATTGATATTAAATATTCTCCCCGTTTTTCTTTCTTTTTGATATGCTCATTTGCAAAGGTGCTAAGCCTCTTACGCTGATCCTCTACAACTTTGGGATAGACCTCTTTGTCCATATCAAGTGGTATGCCCAACTTATCAAAGCTATCCCCTAAATATTTCGATAAAGGGATAACGTGCATCAGGTCTACCGTGCAATCAAATTTCTCAATGAATAGATCGGCTGATCGCAGGGCTGCATTTGACTTTTCGGATAGATCGGTAGGTATTAACATTCGATCGACTTTCATAGCTGCTCCTTGTTTTATGTGAAGAACTAACTCTAGTAATATAATAAGTTAGTCGTCAATTATGTTCCATATTGAGAAGGTATTGAGGTTGTTTTTTCAGGAATTGAGCGGCGCCCTGCTTAACGGAACCCTATCTCTGTCTCTTTCCCTAACGGACAAAGTCCGCCAAGGAAAGAGGACGCGTTAGTTAGAGTTATACCATATACTACTTTCTATTTCTATGGAATAAACCCACATATCATCTATTTCATGGGTCTCCTTCCTTGCAAGCGCCAAGCGCAGGAGGGAAGGAACAAGGAAGGGTCCGGGAGATGCTTGATTATTCCCCCAATTATATATCTATTCCTAGCATGTATATAACCTGGAAATCAATAACGGAAATCGCCCGAGAGCTTCGAAGTACTCCAACCTCATCAGAGAAAAAACTTTGGGGAGTTCTGCGAAGAAGACAACTAAAAGGCTACAAGTTTCTTCGTCAAAAACCATTTGTGCATGAGCAGATTCAAAATAACAGATACTTTTATATAGCAGACTTCTACTGCGCTGAGTTAAAATTGGTTATCGAGGTTGATGGTAAAGTCCATGAATTTCAAAAAGCATGCGATTACCAGCGGGATTTGGTATTGAACGACCTTGGGCTAAGAGTTTTACGAATAAAGAATGAGGAGCTTAAGGATATGGATGGGGTTATTTCGAGGATTTTGGTTTTTTTGGAAGAGTAATAGAGCGGCGCCCTACCCACCGGAACCCTATCTCTGTCTCTTTCCCTATCCCGCTAGGCGGGACAAGGAAAGAGGACGCTTTGGTGAAATTTTCCCTCTATTCTACTTTCTGCTTCTTATGATAAGAATCTAACACTGCCGTTCTTCATGCGTCTCCTTCCTTGCAAGCGCTAAGCGCCGGAGGGAAGGAACAAGGAAGGGTACCAGTGGTTTTGAAGGGAATACTTATTTCTTACGAAGCATATCCAGTCCGCCTACCATCATCATCCCAACAAGAATACCGACTATTCCGCCCCATACATTTGGGTCATCATCAGATTTAGATCCCCACCAACCCGGAATGAAAGGTTCAGATTTAATGAGCTTGTTCTTTACAGTTTCAATTTCAACCTGCTTCATCTCATCAAAAGTGGATTCAGCATTGCTGATTTCACCGATACGTTCGTACTCAGGCAGATTCGTATTTGGAGGATTCTCCATTAGCTCTTGAACTTTCGGGTGATTCATATATTCAACCTGAGTCACTTCGGCCTTCTGCACAAAATCCCGATGCTGATATGGCCAGATTACGTATAAAGACCCAATCAAAAAACCAATTAAAACCGCTATAGTTTGTGGATGATATTTGGAAAGCAACCAGGATAAGAATCTTGAAAAAGCTGCCAAACCAACTATGGCACCAAGCATAAAAGGAAGAAGACCAAGCAAACCGTCAACCGTTTCTACACCACCTATTTTTCCGATTTGAGAAAGCAGATAGTCATATTTTCTCATTATCAGGAGTAAATAGGAACCGGAAATTCCCGGTAAAATCATTGCACAAATTGCAATACTTCCACTCAGAAATACAAAAGCGGGATGTTCGGGTGTGTCGGCCGGAACCAGAGACACAATCCAGATTCCAAAAGCCATTCCCAGCACCAACATCAACATTTCGGTTTTAGTAAAACGCTCTAGTGCTTTTATCAGGATGTAGATGGAACCGACAATCAGCCCAAAAAATAAGCCGTATACAATTTCAGGTTCGGTAAACATGTACACTTGAAGCGGTACTACTTTTGTGAAAAATGCGAGTGCAGAAAAAATACCCAGAAATAAAGCTGCTAAGAAAAACAGATGAATCTCTTTGAAAGCCTGCTTCCATTTCAGCGTAAAGAATAGCTTTATGAAATTACCATTTACACTTTTGATGGCATTCAGCAGCCGTTCATAAATCCCAACGATCAATGCCATGGTACCACCACTTACACCGGGCACGATATCAGCTGAGCCCATCAAAAAGCCCTTGAGAGTCAGGAAAGGTGCTTCTTTAAAAGTGGTAGTGTCTTTAGGCGAATTCGACGTTTCTTCTTGTTCTTGCTCAGGCACTATGATCCACCCCATCCTTTTTCGCCAATAAGGGGCACAAATTTAAAGTCAGCCAATTCTTCACGCTCATATTCATTTTCTGAAACTCTTGTTATTCGAAGCATCATTTGTTTTTTATCATCACCTACAGGTATCACCAGCCTTCCGCCCACACTAAGCTGCTGAACCAAATCATCTGGCACCACGGGTGCACCGGCTGTAACAACAATTCCGTCATACGGAGCATAGGTAGACCAACCTAGCGTACCATCTCCAACTTTCAGCATAGCTCGGTAGCCGAACTCACGAAGCACCTCTTTCGCCTTATGATAGAGGTCATTATGGCGCTCCACACTATATACATTAGCCCCCAATTCACATAAAACCATACACTGATATCCGGACCCGGTGCCGATTTCTAATATTTTATCCCCTTTTTCTATAGCCAGTAATTCCGTTTGAGCAGCTACTGTAAAGGGCTGAGAAATAGTCTGCCCCATGCCGATCGGTAATGCAGTGTCGTTGTAAGCCTTTGAATGGAGTGCAGTATCAATAAGTTTGTGGCGAGGAATCTTCTCAATGGCATTTAGTACGCGCACGTCTTCAATACCTTTCTTGCGCAAAGTTTCTACCAATTGCTTCCGCGGCCGGACAAATCTGCGTTCTTGTGGCAAACTAATTCCTTGTTTTGATCCCTGTTTTTGTCTTAAAACAAGTATAGGCATTTGATTAAAAAAATGAGTTAAGAAATTGGTTTTAGTTTCACTTTCTCATTTGTGCTCTTATTTTCCGATGAACTTTCTTACAATCTCCTTTATGATCGCATTATTGCAAAACCTGACCTGGGGCATTGACCCCGAAATTTTCTCCCTTGGCCCTATTGCTCCTCGTTGGTATGGCTTACTTTTTGCCGGTGCTTTTGTATCTGGCTACATGTTTGGGGTGAAGATGTGGAAAGACGCCGGACGAAAAGTCGAAGAGATGGAAAGTATCCTGACCTGGATTTTGGTGGCTACTGTAATTGGTGCGCGCCTGGGTCATGTCATTTTTTATGATCCCTCCTATTATCTGCGAAACTTAGATCAGGTTCTGGCAATCTGGAATGGAGGCCTGGCAAGCCATGGCGCGGCAGTTGGGGTCATTATCGCTTTATATTATCAAGCCAAAAAAGCCCCAAAAATGAACTTTTGGTGGTTAGCTGATCGTGTGGTTATTCCTTCCGCAGTTGGAGGGGCTTTTATACGAACGGGTAATTTTTTCAATTCTGAAATTGTCGGCTCCGCTACTGATGCTCCTTGGGGCGTAATCTTTGCTAACCTCCCCGGACCGGCAGGAACCATTCCACGCCACCCAACTATGCTGTACGAAGCATTGCTCTGCCTTGCTGTATTCGCTGTACTCTGGTTTCTTTATAAGAGATATAAAGCCCATCCACCAGAAGGCTCTTTGTTTGGTATTTTCTTAATTATGCTTTTTACAGGAAGATTTTTTCTGGAATACACCAAGATCCCACAAGCTGATTTTGCCACCGAGTGGGCGGTAAATATGGGGCAGCTGCTAAGTATCCCAATGGTGCTAATTGGATTATATATCGTGTTTAAGAAGGTAGACTGGGGGAAGCGATCCAGCTCAATGGCTAATCCGAACCCCTAAATCAAAAAAGTCCCATAAAGAGTAAAGCCTCTTTAAATATTTTATGCCTGGGTTTGATTCCTATAGACATACACTATAAATAGCGAAAAGAACTTCATCTGACGACTCCAGTTCGTCCGATGAATGCTTAAAGGTGAGCACTTTGCATCCATCTTTTGACGGATACCGTGCTTTATAAGCTTGCTATCCTTGGCAATCGTCAGACCGCTTAAGCATCATATCCCTGTTTAGATTCTTTACTGAAGCGGTCGGACGAAACCGGAAAGAACCATTCTGCGAAAATCCATCAGATCCATGCCATCTGTTTTCTATTCCTGCGCTACCATCAAACTCAGCTTTAGAGGCTAATCACAAAACGGGTTCCAACAACAAAAGCATTATCTAAAGTGGCATTAAAGCCTGGGTTGATGACATACTGAACGTTTCCCTGAAGTTGAACATGATCGTTTATTATAAACTGGTGGGTCACTTCCACATTGGTTTCCGCTTTTTCGGGACGTTGACCTGCAATAAACCGGCTATCAATAAAAGGTGAACTTGCTGCTGCATAAGCTAAAGCCAAACCAGTCTGGTCATAAGGGCGATTTGGCAACAATCCTCCAAGTACTAAACCAGCGCCAAAAAATTGACCCAAAAAATTAACATCAGGATTTGCCAATCCAGCTCGTGTAAATACCCTTAAGCTCTTTGGCGATTCCTGGGCATCAGAAAAAACCTGGTATTCACCCAAAGCATAAATACCATATTCGTTTCCCGTTCTGTTTGGGTTATCGAGTTCAGCCCTTTCCCTGGTGTAGTACCAGCCACCTAAAGCAAGATTGTTATCAGATTCAATTCCAGGAGCGAGTATATTTTTGAGCCTGGTTGTACTATTTCGCATGTCCAAACTGGTGCCTGAAGAATGGTATCCTACTTCGCCTATCATAAATAAACCATCACTTTTCCTCAGCAATACTTTAGTGCCTTTTGTATTTCCCGGATCGGAAGGCACCCCATCTAATACGGCTCCCTGAATAATTAGTCCTTTTGAAGGATTCACTTTAATTCGGGCTCCTAATGATGTATATGGGAAAATGGAGGGCCCCGTCACTCCGGTTAAGGCAATCGTTGGGTCAATGCCATGAGAACTGTTTAAGAACAGAGCACTGCTATTTAACGCATTGAACTCGGAATTCACATCATACAAACCCACTAAAATCGAGCTCCGTGCAGACAAGAACTTTTGTTGGGCCCAAAATTCATAAATCCGCCAGGAATTTTCAGCTTCAATATTACTGACTCCCTGAACATCACCTACTAGTCCCGAAATACTCCCTCCCTGATTTCCCATTCCATATAGATACATCGAAGTTCCCTCAAGGCCGGATGTTAACTTCCCAAAATCAACCTTCAAATCTACATCAATGTTATCTAAATAGCGGATACCCATATCATTCCCTCCGGCTATATTCGAGAACACATCTCCGGTATAGCTGGCACCCACTTCGTAAGGGTTTTCACCTGCCGTATTCTGACCAAATAGAAGAGCCGGGTTGGTTACATGGACAAGAAAGCAAAGAAAACTTGCGATAAATACTCTGCGAAAATGTATGGAGAAGTTGTTCAATGAAAGCTCCTTAGGCTGCTAGTGTTTTTATTTACTCCTTTTAATGTGATCACGTTTTAGATCATTCGATTATCAGTTATCGGCTTTTTTTAAGCTATCTTTATTTTGACTGCTTTTAAACTACGGGTACTTGGTCCGCTACTTAGGGAATAACGATGTTGATCTCTATCTTTGAGAACCAACAAATGTCTATGGAACTACTTTCGACTCCCTACATACAGGTTTTTTTATATGCTCTTCTCACTGCTGTAGCTACCGGCTTGGGAGCAGTTCCTTTTTTCTTCATCAAAGACATTTCTCCGGCACTGCTTGGTCGTTCTAACGCAGTTGCATCCGGATTAATGCTTGCAGCCAGCTATAGCCTCATCATGGAGGGCTACAATATAGATGAATGGATGACTCTAGGCGGTATGTTGGCAGGCGTGGTCTTGGTTGTACTCGCTAACTCTTGGATGGAAGGTCGGGCTGATGTCGAAGTCGAGGATTTAATAAGCGGTAAGCGGAAACAAATGCTTCTTTTTTTAGGGATCATGACGGTTCACTCTTTTGCTGAAGGTGTCAGTGTAGGGGTTTCTTTCTCAAGCACAATGGAATTCGGAGTTTTCATCGCCATTGCTATCGCGGTTCATAATATTCCGGAAGGTTTGGCAATCAGCCTTGTGATGGTTCCACAAGGAGTCTCTCCTCTTAAGGCCGTTTGGTGGAGTATTTTCTCAAGCCTTCCCCAGCCGCTAATGGCGGTGCCCGCTTTTCTTTTTGTGGAAGTTTTTAAGGAATATCTGCCCTTCGGCTTAGGCTTTGCTGCAGGCGCTATGATCTGGATGGTTTTTGCTGATTTAATCCCTGAGGCCCTGGAGAAGTGTGAGCCTAAGAAGGTTGGTCTTTGGGTAACCTTAGCCATTCTCGCTATGAGTGCCTTCCAGATTTTAATAGGACATTAAAAGCTGAAAGGCATTTTGATTGATCGATTAAATTGGCTTTTTTTAGAAAATTTATTTGCCTTCGTGCTTAACCAGTTAAAGCCTTAAACATGAATACCAAGCTCAACAAGCTTACCTGCCTGCTTGCCTTTTTTTCTGTCTCTTTATTTGCCTGCACAAAAACTGAGAAACCTGTTGAAAATCAATCTCCCGAAAATGAATGGGTTTCTATCTGGGATGGAGAAACACTAGAGGGCTGGAAAGCAGCCGAGAATCCGGATGCCTTTTCTGTTGAAGACGGCAAGATTGTCGTAAATGGAACCCGTGGGCACCTTTATTATCAAGGACCGGTAGCCGATGCCAACTTCAATGACTTTGAGTTTAAAGCTGAGGTTTATACCCTGCCTGATGCCAATTCAGGAATCTTTTTCCACACTCAATACCAGGAAGAAGGATGGCCACAACAGGGTTATGAGGCTCAAGTTAATGCTACATATGATCCTGATCCGCGTAAAACGGGAAGCCTCTATTCTGTTAATGATGTTATGAATAATGCACCTCATCCTGATGAAGAATGGTTCACTTACCATATCATTGTTATAGATAAAAACATCACTTTTAAAATTAATGATGAGACGGTTATGGAGTTCACCGAACCCGACGACAGGGAAGGAACCGTCAAGCTCAGCAGCGGCACCTTTGCCCTTCAAGCCCATGATCCTGACAGCAAAGTTTACTATCGAAATATCAGGGTCAAAAACCTCAACTAAATCCAGCCTGAAATGTTAACTCATAATCAAGACTTACTATGAGCTTTGAAATACTAAAAACCAATAAAGAATATGACGTAGTAATTGTAGGCTCCGGTGCCGGGGGCGGGATGTCTGCAAAAGTCCTGGCTGATGCCGGACTTGCTGTGGCTGTGATGGAAGCCGGGGGTGATTTTGATCCCGCCAAAGAAGAATACCGAACACAGTTGCGTTGGCCGTGGGAATCTCCACGGAGAGGCGCCGGCTCTACCCGACCTTTCGGGGATTTTGATGCAGCATGGGGAGGCTGGGATATTGATGGAGAACCCTACACCCGCAAAAACGGAACTCAATTTGACTGGTTTCGCTCCCGAATGCTCGGTGGAAGAACCAATCACTGGGGACGTATTTCACTTCGGTTTGGACCTAAGGATTTCAAGCGCAAAGATCATGATGGAATGGGCGCCAACTGGCCGATTGGCTACGAAGACATCAAACCCTATTACGATAAAGTCGATAAACTGATCGGTGTTTTCGGGACTAATGAAGGCTTGGAAAATGACCCGGATGGATTTTTCCTTCCCCCTCCCAAGCCAAGACTTCACGAAATGTACATCAAGAAAGGAGCTAAAAAAGCCGGCGTTCCCGTTATTCCTATGCGTATGTCGGTTTTAACCCGTCCCATAAATAACGAGCGGGGTGTTTGTTTTTATTGTAACCAATGTAACCGAGCTTGTAGTGCTTACGCAGACTTTTCTTCCAGTACCGCACTTATGAAACCGGCTATGCAGCAAGGTACGGTGGACCTTTATACCAACGCTATGGTTCGGGAAGTTACCACCAACAAAGAAGGATTGGCTACCGGTGTTTCTTATGTCAGCAAAGAGGACATGAAGGAGTATAAAATTAAAGCTAAAGTGGTAGTACTTGGTGCCTCTGCCTGTGAAACGGCCCGCATTATGCTGAATTCAAAGTCAACCGCGCATCCCGATGGTTTAGGTAATGGGAGTGGTATAATTGGCCGATATCTCCATGATTCAACCGGAGCGAGTCGTGGGGCTATTATGCCGGATTTGATTGACCGGGATCGTTACAACGAAGACGGGGTAGGCGGAGCTCACATCTACTCACCTTGGTGGCTGGATGGAGAGAAATTAGATTTCACCCGTGGATACCATCTGGAATTTTGGGGTGGTATGAGCATGCCGAGTTATGGATTTGGTTTTGGGATGGATAACATGCGCCAATATATAAAAGATGAAATGGGCAACCCTTCACCAAACGGCGGCTATGGAAAAGGCTTGAAAAACGACATTCGAAAAATCTACGGTTCCACGGTAGGTATCGCCGGTAGGGGTGAAAGTATTCCGCAATATGATAATTATTGTGAAATTGACCCCAATACGGTAGATCAATTTGGGATTCCGGTTCTTCGGTTCAATTATAACTGGACAGAGCACGAGATTAACCAAGCTAAGCACATGCAGGAAACGTTTGAAGAGGTGTTGACCGCCATGGGAGGTACATTACTGGGTAACAAGCCGGGTGAAGAAGATAACTACGGATTGGCTGCACCGGGACGTATTATCCATGAAGTTGGAACTACCCGTATGGGAGACGACCCAAACACATCTGTGCTGAACAAACATTCGCAGGCTCATGAGTGTAAAAACCTCTTTGTGGTAGATGCCGGGCAGTTTGTTTCTCAAGCCGATAAGAATCCAACCTGGACCATTCTTGCACTCTCATGGCGTGCGTCTGACTACATCGTAGATCAACTCAAAAAACAGAACTTAAAATAAGCAGAGGCTTTAGTTATTATGGACAGAAGAGAACACCTTAGACTACTGATTTCAGGTTCATTTGGAGCAGGATTTATCCTAAACGGGCCTTCTGAAATATCCCAGAAAGACCTTGAAACCAGTGAAAAACTCATTGAAAAAAACGGAGGCGGATATGGCCGAACCGATGCTGAAGTTCAGCGCGACAATCGGCTACATGCTGAATCCTTTTTCACTGAACACGAACTTAAAACAGTTGCCGTACTAAGTGATATCATCATCCCAGCTGATGATGTTTCAGGAAGTGCTACCGATGCCGGAGTACCGGAATTCATGGAATTCATTATGAAAGATATGCCGTACCTCCAAACCCCCACCCGTGGTGGAATCATGTGGTTAGATAATGAGTCCAAAAAGAGATTTGGTAAAGTTTTTATCAATGCCTCTTCGAAGCAGCAACTAGAGCTTGTAGACGACATCGCCTATCCGGATAATGCAAAACCGGATATGGAATATGGAGTAAACTTCTTCAACAGGATGAGAAACCTGACAGCCACCGGCTTCTTTACTACAGAAATGGGTATTAAAGATATGGACTACAAAGGAAATCAGGCTAACATCTGGGATGGTGTTCCTGAAAACGTTCTCAAAAAACATGGCATGTCTTACGACAAGAAAACGCTGGAAGAGTGCGTGCAAAACAGTGAAAGAGGCATCGTCGCAAAATGGGATGATAACATGAACCTGATTCGTGAGTAGTGAACGCTTAACTATCACTCCATTTTAACCAAGTTTTATAAGAGCGTTTATATCTTTTTTCAAAGCCTTGTAGTTTTGTTCCTTAAGTTCGCGTCGGAATAAAATTTAAGCTTTTTCAAGATCTTGACAAAAATATACCTGTTTCTTCTCCTCACAGCTTTATTGCCTGTATTTTCTTTTGCTCAAACAGAAATTAGCACTAATAAAGACGCTTTAAGTGTTTACTTAGATTGCAGGGGCTGTAGTAGCAGCTATGTGCAAACTGAAATAGCCTTTGTGAATTTTGTAAGAGATCAGTCCGATGCGGATGTTCATCTTTTTGTAACTATTCAGGGCACGGGAAGTGGCGGCAGAGAACACACCCTAAATTATATTGGAAAAGGTTCCTATGAAGAAGAGTCACAAGTCATCAAGTTTATTAGCCCTGAGTCGGATACTGATGACGAGAGAAGAACAAAGCTCGTAAAGCATGTGAAATTAGGTCTTATAGGCTTTTTGGGGCAAAGCAATATCCTTTCTGACCTTGATGTTATATTTAACGGCTCTCTTACTGATACAGAATTAATACCTAATGAAGATAAATGGAACAGTTGGGTTTTTGAGCTTCGTGCAAACACAAATTTTAGCGGAGAGCAATCACAGCAAAACTTTTCACTTGGTGGTAGTTTTGAAGCCCAGAGAATAACCGACAAGTGGAAAATAAGATTAGACTATAATCAAGACTATCGCAGTCGAACTTTTCATTCCACGGATGATGATGGGAATAAAGAAAAAGACGTGTTCATCACAGAAAGCCAACGATTTTTTGGCCTTGTTGCACGCAGCCTTTCGGATCACTGGACCGTTGGAGCTTACCAAAGAATAAGATCCTCAACCCAGGACAACATTGATTTAAGCATTGGCGTAACCCCTTCCATTGAATACAGCTTGTTCCCATATCGGGAATTTACACGCAGAGAAGTTACCGTGAGGTATGGTATACTTGGATCACTGTATCAGTACACAGAACCTACGATTTTTCAAAAAACAGAAGAATTCTTGTGGCGGCAAGAGCTTTCAATACGAATGGATTTCACCCAGCCTTGGGGAAGTATTAATGGAAATATTAATGCCGGCAACTATATGAATGACTTTAGTAAAAACAGAGTATACTTTGGCTCACGGTTTAATATTAGAATAGTACGTGGCTTTTCTGTCTTCTTCTCAGCACGATATTCTCTGATTAACGATCAAATTGCGTTACCTGCCGGTGAAACCACTGAAGAAGAGCTTCTATTAAATCTCCGCCAACAGGCCACCTCCTATAACTACGGCGGCTCTATTGGCTTTGAATTTAACTTTGGATCCGTTTACAACAACGTTATTAATCCGCGTTTTTAGGAGTTTTATTTCCGTTTGAAATCATGGAAGCGCTCAGTTGCTCTCCTCCTCTGATTCCAAAATCGAGCGTTCTGATTGGGAATGGAATCATAATATCGTTCTCATCAAAAGCTTTTTTAAGCGCCATAATAGCTTCACTTTGTGCTCCCCAATATTGAGGCAGTTCCTGAAATGAAATCCAGAACCGAAGTGTAAAGTTGATGGAGCTGTCACCAAATTCATTATAGTAAAGCTCTACATCTTTGGATGTATCTCTACTTTCAAGCCCTTCAACAGCCTCTATAGCTATTTTTTTGGCTTTTTCAAGATCATCACCATAAGAAACACCGCACGATAAATCGATTCTTCTTTCTCCATTCTTAGTATAGTTCTTGAATGGATTTTCATATACTACCTTATTGGGCACATAAATAATCTGACCCTGTGGTGTTCGGATTACCGTGTTTCTAAGATTAAGCTTCATCACAGTACCAAAGTGATCGTTAGTATCTATGATATCACCAATACCGAAAGGATGGCGAACTGAGAGTAAGATACCTGAAATGAAATTGGAGGCGATATCCTGAAAGGCAAAACCTAAAGCCAAACCTATAATACCAGCACCGGCTAGAAGACTCGTAACTACTCCGGAGAGATTTAATATACTTAGCGCAAAGAAAACACCTATACCTATTACCAGAACGGCCATTATAGTTTGAGCCAGTCCTGTCACGGTTTTATTCTTAGTCACTTTGGAAAGAACTTTTCCAACAAAATTCTTTATGACTTTGGCTAACGCATAGAAGACAATAACCACCAAGAGCGCCACGGCAAGGTTGGGCAACATTTCGATGGTGGTGTTAAGCCACGTTTCTAATTTCCCCGTTACTAGTTTGTAGATGCTTTCAATTTCCATATGGTCTAAATTGTTTGCTGTTATTGAGTTACGTTACTATGAAGGATATTCCGTAAGATATTGTTCCATTCATATCGTCATTAAAGAAATACTAATTTCTTAACTAACCACATGAGATACTTTTTAAAAACAAACCTGCTTTTATTCTTATTATTTCTGTTACCTCTTTCGCTGTTACAAGCTCAGGATTATGCTGAAAGTGCTGATCAAGTGACTCCGCTGCTAATCAGTTCACAGATCCCTGATGTGTCACTCACGTCTATTGAAGGAGAAACAGTAAACCTTCGAAACATGGTGTCTCAGAAGCCAACCATTTTGGTTTTCTATCGCGGTGGATGGTGCCCTTACTGCAACCGCCACCTTTCTGAGTTGCAGAAAATTGAAGACGAGTTGTATGATATTGGATATCAGTTGGTGGCTATAAGTCCCGACCGACCCGAAAAGCTAAAAACAGCCTTAATGGAAAATGAACTCAATTATACGCTTCTTTCCGACAGCCCCATGGAAGCAACCAAGGCGTTTGGCATTGCTTTTAAAGTGGATCAAAAAACAGTAGACAGATATAAGTCAGTTGGTATTGACCTTGAAGCAGATTCAGGGTATGATCATCACCTGCTTCCAGCTCCAGCCGTTTATATTCTGAATACCGACGGCATGGTGAAGTTCAATTATATCAACCCAAATTACAGAGAACGCATTAATGGTGACGTCCTTCTTACGGCAGCAAAAGCTTATTATGAGGAATAAAACTCTACACTATGGCCGGTAAAAAAACCTACAGTAAAAAGCAGTATCAGGTTGCCGGCTTACAGGTTGATGTGCTTCGAAAGAACGTCAAGAATCTAAATCTGCGGGTTTATCCGGCAGAAAAGCAGGTTCGAATTTCAGTCCCCAGACGAATCTCTGACAATGAAGTCGTCCGCTTTATCGAGGCTAAAATGCCGTGGATTCGAAAGCACCTTGCTAACTATAAAACAAAGCCCAAAAGACCTGCTCTAAAATACGTCTCCGGCGAAAAACATCTTGTATGGGGAAAAGAGTATGAGCTTTCTGTATTCGAGAAAGAGGAAGCTTCTCAGGTACTTATTGAAGACGATAGCCTCATCCTTCAAATTCGCCCTGGATCTGACAAAGCCAAACGAGCTTCTGTTTTAAAGGAGTGGTATCGGTCGGAACTTAAAAAAGTCATCCCGCAAATGATCGAAAATTGGGAACCACAAATGGGTGTAGCGGTTGCTGAATTTGGAGTCAAAAAGATGAAAACCCGCTGGGGCACCTGTAATATCAGAGCCCGCAGGATTTGGCTCAATTTAGAACTCGCCAAGAAAAGACCTGAGCTATTAGAATATGTAGTGATTCACGAAATGGTGCACCTACTGGAACGCCTTCACAGCAAACGCTTCTACGGATTTATGTCCAAATTTCTCCCCGAATGGAAGTCGCTGAAAGATGAGCTGAATGGAAAGTCGTCTATCTCGGATTGTTAGTTTTTTAAGCCCGTCATCGCGAGGAGCACCCTAATTATTGCAGAGCTCGATTTTTAACGACGCGGCGATCTTTTCGCACTACCTCTGATACCTATTCAGGGAGATTGCTTCGTCGCTATACTTTTCAAACCTAATTTATACTTCCCACACTCCTCGCAATGACGAATAAATTGGGGTATAAAATAAAACACGTCATCGCGAGGAGCACCCTAATTATTGCAGAGCTTGATCTATAACGACGCGGCGATCTTCATGCACTACTTCAAATACTTATTCAAGGAGATTGCTTCGTCGCTATACTTACCAAACCTAATTTATTTTCCCAGTCTCCTCGCAATGACGTTTCTGATTTACTATAATTTAATATGGCACGAGATAAAAACCTCTACGTTTACATTCTCACGAATAAGAATCATACCGTTTTATATACTGGTGTCACTAGTGATCTGGTAAACCGAGTCTGGCAACATAAAAACAGGCAAGTCAAAGGTTTCACCAAACGATATAATCTAGATCAATTAATATATTTTGAAGGGCCTGGCGATCCTATTTACGCAATTGAAAGAGAGAAACAAATCAAATCGGGTTCCAGGCAGAAGAAAATTGATTTAGTTAATTCTATGAACCCTACGTGGAAAGACCTTTATAATGATATTATACCCGGTGGTTTTAAAGACCCTAACAAAATGTAGTATAAGCCTGTCATCGCGAGGAGCACCCTAATTCTTTCAAAGCTTGATTTGTTACGACGCGGCGATCTTTACGTACTACTTCGGATACCTATTCAATGAGATTGCTTCGTCGCTATACTTTTCAAACCTGATTTATTTTCCTAATCTCCTCGCAATGACGAGAATTAAAGTGAAGAGATATCCTGCTTATTCGAAGCTACAATCTCCAATTCAATTTCCTTCTGGATTTTCTTTCCGCTGATTTCATCGGTTACTTTAAAAGAAAATGTGTAGCTACCGGTTTCCAATTCTCTTGTAAGAATGGAAAGGTTTTGTACGTATCGGGAGCCTCTCACTTGCTGGGTGAACGATAGACTCACTTCACGGTCTCTCCCCAATAGCCACTGCATGCGGCGATCTTGAGTAATTTCATAATCGATGGTAAAACTGGACAATCCTTCGTCACCTTCTTCCAGGTGGTAAATCTGGAAATGAATGGCTAATTCTTCACCCTGAGGAATCTTTTTGTTATTGGCTACTACAAATGGAAAAAGTACATTTGTGGCGTCCGTGTTCATTTGATAGCCCAGAATTAAATCGGACATTTGAAGTTTTTCGGGGTCAGAGTTTAGCGGTTTGGGAAGCTCTGATTCCAGTTTTCCTATTCCGCGCAGTGATGCCGGAAACGGCGAATCCTCTAGGGCAGGTTTGGTCCCTGAGTTTTCGTTGTGCAGCTCCGCAAACAAGGTTAGCTTTTGGTTCTCTTCCAGAAACGGAACTTTAAACACACTGCTGCTTGGGGTTTTCCCTTCTAGATCTAGTACCAAATTCGCTTGCTCCCGGGACTGACTCAGCAGTTCCCCGTCTTCCCCATTTACCTTCACCCCATGGTTGAGTTTATACTCGTTGAGTACGGTTTGATTCGGCACTGAATCCCCGGGAAATAGAATATCCTGATTGGCAATTAGATCATCTAAGAAAGGCGCACCGGGCTGACTTTCCAAAAAGGTAAACGCAGCTGGCCGGTTCTGTTCATCTAGAATGCGGTAGTGGTGGGCTGAAAGCTCGATGGAAGGAAAAGCCTTTGCATAGGTAGATTGTTCCGGCGGGGCTTCCTTCAGGTTATTAATCGTGATTGTTCTAGATCGTTCCTCCTGCATAGGCCCTTGATGTTTTCCCAACCTGGGGTCACCTGGATCTGCCCTATTCCATTCGAAGTTTAATTGGTCAAATCTACTTGCGAAGAAAAAATCGTACGAGGATAACTTTAAGTAATAATTGTATTGCATTACCATGCCTGGAGTAACTTTCTCTCCCGGAGTTGTTTTTCTACCGGTTAAAGACTTAAAGGCATACCGTCCATCATTTTGACTAAATGCTTCATTTGGGATAAAATCTTCTACTTTTTCAACTTCACTGAACCCACCAATAGCTTTATCGCCAAATATTTTCACTAAGTTAAATTGCATCGCAGGATTGGGCTTCTCGTACACCCAGACTTCGTAGTAGGGAGCGGGATCAATGGCAGGCAGTACATTAGCCATTGCTTCAGGATTACAGCCCGACGGGCAGTTCGTAAAAATATCTGCTCGTGTGATATTAAGAATCCCGGAATCTTTCTTATCCGGTTCTCCATATTGCACATACACAATCCCCCGGTCGTCAGTAGCATAAGGCGGGTCGTCTTTACGGTCAAAATGCTCTCGGGCGTAGGCTATGCGTTCCCAATGTTCTATCAGCCGTTCGTTATAGCGGGTTCCCGGAGTGGGGTCAAGCTGTTCCCAAAAGACCCGTATTTGATCGTATAAATCTGAATCGCCTTTCTCTAACATATCCTTCCAACGATTCACCTGCTCATTATCAAACGCCAGGCTTGAAAGTAAAGGCTCCAACAACTGGATTTCTTTAGCCAATGCTTCCTGGTTGGGCTCAACATCCCTTCCACTTAGGCCCCAAGTGTACATAGAAGAAGCAGTCTCATAATAATCACGAAGGTTATGATCGGTAGTCAAACGAATATATTCCCGGCCAATGGCAAGGCTTGGATGCTCTAACTCTTCAACAGCTGAGGCCCAAAGCTCCAGAGCTTCTTCAAATTCACCCGCAGCTTCAAGCTGATAGCCTTTTTCCAGTAAAGCCTTCTCTCCAGACTGTTTTGAAAAATCACCTGCTATAAAGGCAATCAGCAAGTATAAAATAATATGGCAAGCTTGCTTGTACATGCTCACAAATTATAAAAAAATAGATAGTAAGCAAGTATTTGGGTTTTATATTGCATGTTGAACTTTTTTAGACTTCCCTGAAAGATGAGCTGAATGGAAAGTCAGCTATTTCGGATTGTTAGTAGACTACACTTTAACTATTTGCCATACTAAGACTTCTTAAGCAAGGAAAGATTCAGGAAATTCAAGCTATAGGTACAGGTCAGATATTATCTGAAATGTGATCGGAAGAACCCCTCGCGTGTACGTCCTTCTCAAAACAAAAAACCCCCATCTCAGAAAACCTGAAATGGGGTTTGGAAATACTATTAAAAACTACTTACAACTACATAGAAGCTAAACCTTTCAAGGTCTCTGCAAGATTCATCATCTTGGTAGAGTTCATTGAGTTTCCTGCTTTGCTTTCTACGTTGTTAGCAAGCTCGGTCAGGATTTCAGATTTCTTAGAACCTGAAGACTTCTCTGCTTGGGAAATGCTTGCACGCATTGAAGCTACTTCCGCATTACTTAGCTCTTTGTCTCGGGCAAGCTGATCTACGTAAGCTTTAGCAAGCGCATAGGTTGTTGGCCAGGTATATTTTGGCTGACCCTGTGCGTTCAGGTAATCAAGCTTTACAGATTTGGCCGCATCAATTTCATTTTGGGTAAGCAGTGGGTTTGGTGACAACTCAAAAATGTCCATTCCACGAGCTATTTCAGAGTTCACAATAACTCCGTTGTACCAGTACACTGACCAGCTTCCGCCCATCTGCATACGGGTTGAATCAACAGGTCCTCGATCGTGGTACGCAATCTCTATCGGGTTGGAAACGTCAGTCCAGTCAAAGACAGAAATTCCGCCCTGATACCAAGACTGTACCATAATATCACGGCCCGGGACTGGAATCATAGATCCATTATGAGCCACACAATTTTCTTGTTCAGTTTGTGGAGCCGGTAATTTATAATAGCTCTCAAACTCCATTTTGTTGTCCTCATTGATAGTGAACAAAGCATTTGCTCCCCATTCGTAAGGATCCGTTTCACGGCATTTTGGCTGTCCGCCACCGCCCCACTCATCTGTGAACAGAACTTTAGAACCGTCATTACTGAAGGTAGCTGAATGCCAGTATGAGAAGTTAGAATCTGCAACTGCGTCAATTCGCACAGGGTTAGCAGGGTCAGAAATATCAAGCAGTAGTCCGTATCCCTCGCATGCACCACCAGCTAAACCGATTTCAGGATATAAAGTGATGTCATGGCACTGATCGGGGCCTCGCTGTACACCTTCCTCTTCTTCGTCATTTCCACCAAACTGTTGATCCATCATGGCTTGGAGATTTTCTCTTAGGAAAGTACTGTCAGCAGCATTCGGCTCTGCACCTTCGCCTCTGTTTTGCTGAGCAATATTCTGAAGAACTGGAGTCAGAAATCTACTTGGAACGATTCGTTCGCGACCAAAATATACAGCTGTAAAAGCACCTGCATCTTTAGCATCCTGTAAAGCTTGTCGGTCAGCCGGAGCCATACCGTGTGTAGGAGCTTCAGTAAGGTTTTCAAAAATTCGAGGTGAGCTTACAATAGCTGCTTCTTCAGGATTATTGAGAGGTACCTTAATAACTTCAATCCTAAACAAAGCTGAATTCGGATCTTCATCAGGGGAAGCGGCAGAACATCCGGGAAGCTCTTCATCTGGACGAACCGGAGCAGAACCGGAAACATAAACATATACATTCTCGTCGTCTTCAGGATCTTTCAACACGGAGTGTGTATGAGATCCACGGCAAGTCTGAACGTTTGCTACATACTCTGGCTGCTCGATATTGGTAATATCAAAAATACGAATACCACGCAGGCGTTCTTCACTTACTGTTTCGTCAACACCTTCGGTACCGCAATCAATACGGCCGCCAAGTCCTTCACCGGAAACAAACATCAAGTTTCCGAATACAGAAACATCACTTTGCGATGCCGGACACAGATAATCAGTAACTAACGAAGGTGAACGAGGGTTGGAAATATCCCAAATCATCACTCCATTATAATTTCCCTGAAAAACATAATTGTCACGGAAAGCCAGGTCAGAATTAGTTACACCAATAAAGTCATCAGTAGGAGGTGTTTGAGATAACATATTCAGGTTCCAGGTTGCTTCCTGGGCATCAAATAGTCCGGCCTTCAATCCTACACGGGGATCAGGGGATGGCGGTGAAGCCTCAGTTACGGGCTTTGGTTCAATAGACGGCATCATGCTTGAAGCATCATCATCCATCATAGAAGAGGATGTACATGCGGCAGCGCCCATAAGCACTGACAGCATAAGCGTTAAAAATAGTTTCGATCTAGTCATAGGTAGTTGTACTGGGTTAGAGTTAATTATATTCTATTGTTGGGTAGAGGCTGTAATTTGGTCGAGCATGAGTTGCATCCTTTCAATTTCAGTTCGCTGATCTACCTGAATTTCGGAGGCTATTTTAAATGAAGCATCGTCTAAAGCAGCACCATCGGTATCAAAAAGTTTGGTAACCATGGTTACCGCTCCTTTATGATGAGCAATCATATATTTGAGAAACAGCCGATCAAATTCCTGCCCTTTAGCCTCACTAAGTTCTTTGAGCTGTGCCGGAGATAACATCCCGGCCATATTGGTGTGATCCATTTTCATGTGATCTTCACCGAGACCATGAATCATTAGATTCAGTCCATTAATATGAACTTCAGGAACCGGCTGGTCACGATCGCGCAGCCATGTTTGCATGGACTTAATTTCATCTTTTTGTGCATTGATAATTCTTGAAGCAAGCGTTTGCACCTGTGGGCCTGCATTATTTTCCGGAGCCAGCCTTGACATAATTAATGCCTGGGCATGGTGAGCTATCATTCCGGTCATAAATTTCACATCCGCTTCCGTGAAATTCATCTTGGCGCTATCCTGACGAGCCCAATACAACTCCTCCATTTCAGCGGCACTCATACCCGAATTTGATGAAGTAGTTTCTGAGTTCGTTGATGATTCCTCTGTTGAGGCTTGCTCTGTAGATTTACAGGCCGATAAACCAGCTACTACAATCACAATGAAGCTGATTTTGAATAGTTTACTTATAAAACTGCTATGCATTTTCTTGATTTCTGTCCTTTAACTTTCTAAACATCTCTCCACTAACCATGCTTATAATAAGAGCATTCAGGGTGAAAAACCATCAGCAAATGTAAATGCTCTAATCAAGTACTCATCATTTTAGTCACAAAACTTTAGTTCTTTAACCAAGCTGATCTACGGTCTTTTTTCTTTTTATCTGCTTTTGAATTTAGCTCCGTCTTTAAGCTTGGGTCTTCAGTCAAAGTAACGTTTACCGTCTTCTCTTCTCCCCAACGGCTAAAGGTGATGGTGACTTCATCTCCCGGCTTGTAGTTGTCAAGGATCTCATCCACACTTTCAACATCGCTGAGTTTAGTTCCTGCAATTGCCGTAATCTCGTCTTCAGACTCTATTCCCACATCATAAATGGGTGAACCCATAATGGCATTGGACTCCAAACTCCCGACTCCTTCCTCAATTTCAATATCCGTTCCCAGCGAAGCCTTACCCGGATTGGCTTTTGTCAAATTCACCCCAACATTTGCCAGAAGCTTTTGGTAGTCCGGCACTTTGCTGTCAAAAATGAAATTATCGAAGAACTGAATCGCAAAACTATCATTCACATATTCTGAAAGAGTAGCCTGAATATCACGAACCGAATAAGGCACTTCGGTTTTACCAAACTTTTGCCACATCATTTTCATGAAATCATCCAGATTCTTACCGTCATCTAAACTTCGTAAGGAAAGATCCAGCGCTAGACCTAACACGCTTCCATAGGTGTAATACGAAATAAAGGTATTGTCTTTGTTTTGAGGATCGACGGAAGTAGCTGCATCAACAAATGGAGCCTGATAACTCATTTCAATAGGATTAGAAAACTGTCGTGCCGGATTATTAATCACGTAATTCAACCCGCGATCTAATCCCTCGATATATTCTTCATCTTCGTTGATTCCCGCCCGGGCTAAAATAAGTCCGGTGTAGTAGCTGGTAAAGCCTTCCGCAAACCAAAGCTCACCGCTCATATTCGCTTCTTCAAAATCAAAGGGCTCAAGGCTGGCTGGACGGATTCGCTCTACATTCCACGCATGCACAAACTCGTGAGAGATCGTACCTATACTTGTATTTGCGAGAGGCTCATCTAAATCTTTTGAGTTCGTGACAATCGTAGAATTCCGATGCTCCATCCCGTCTCCACTGGCATTCGGCATATAGCAATTCAGAAATACATATTCCCCATAATCGAAATCCGGAAGCTCCCCGAATACGGCTTCCTGAGCTTTTACAATCGCCATTACTTTTCCGAAATATTCATCTACTTCTTCGTCTGATGCCGGAGTATGGAGGGCCATTTTTATGGTTTGTCCGTTTAGTTGCTCCTGTCGTTCATGAAAGTCAGCAATCTCGACCGGACTATCTAAAAAGTAGTATAAATCAGGAGCGTAATATGTAGTTCCTTTGAGTGGTTTGAGTTGAGTCGCTATCTTCCATTCTAAATCTTCCCGAACATCAAAAGTAATTTCAATCGGGCGATGACCATAATCTCTCGCCCATGCAAAAGTCGCCGGCATATTGAGGTGCGCATGCGTTTCATCAACCTGTGAGTAGGTTCCATCTCCACGATTCGCAAAAAGGGTGTATTCAAACTTCACGGTTCCATCATGTCCGCTTACATTCCATTGGTGAGGATTTGGTCGGGTGACTTCCAGCTCATTCCCTTCACTATCTGTCGCCTTTACTCCGTATACATTTTTTGCAAATTCATGCAGGGCGTATCTGCCGGGTGAAGTTCTACTCATTCGAACTTCCAATACTTTGTTTTCGAGATTGGTAAAAGTAACAGATATTTCCGCTTCGTGATGAACAGCGTTATCGAAGGAGATCTCGTAGTTGGTGGTAGTCTGTGCGGTAAGTGATAAGGTGAGGAGTGATATAGTGAGCGTTAGCAGAACTTGTCTCATGACGAAATTTTGAGATTAGAATTGGATGGAAGGAATATGAAGAGGAATCAAAAGAGGTGCAATACTGAATAAAGAAAACGGATTAGAACACAGATAACGCTGATTATACTGATAGTCACTGATCTTTTATCCATTTTTAATATATCTGTGATTATCCTTCAATCTGTGTCACCCGCGTTCCATATCATTATCATTACTTATCCTCTAGCCAGGAATACGGGTAGCTTGGATCATCTAACCGCATGGCTTCTTCCGTCACATACATCGGATGGAAGGTATCGATCATCACGGCATATTCGTCGGTTTCTTCGGCTCCGATGCTTGCTTCTGCTTTTCCGGGTTGCGGTCCGTGGGGAATGCCTCCGGGATGCAGGGTGATATCTGCATAACCAATTCCTTTTCGGCTCATGAAGTCGCCTTCCACATAATAGATCATCTCGTCTGAATCGACGTTAGAGTGGTTATAGGGCGCCGGAATGGAATCGGGATGATAATCAAACTTGCGTGGACAGAAACTGCATACCACATAATTATGCCCACGGAAAGTTTGGTGAACTGGAGGCGGCTGATGGATGCGGCCGGTAATCGGTTCAAAATCTTTGATGTTGAAAATCCACGGATACAAGTAGCCATCCCAACCAACCACATCGCAAGGATGATGATCAAAAGTGTAGTGATGGAACCGGCCATCTTTTTTAATTCGTACTTCAAATTCACCTTCTTCAGGATGAAAAAGTTGCTCAGAAGGCAACCTGAAATCCCGTTCACAAAACGGAGAGTTCTCCATGAACTGTCCCATTTCAGAAAGGTATCTCTTAGGGAAATCGATAGGCCCGGTTGATTCAGCAAACAAAAACCGATTTTCATCCGTCTCAAAATTCATTTGATACGTTGTGCCTCTTGGGAGAAAAATATAATCGCCATAGCCAAAATCGAGACGGCCAAATACGGACTGAACATGCCCTTCACCTTCGTGAATAAAGAGCAGTTCATCATGCTCTCCATTGCGATAGAAGTAATCCATATTTCCGGTCGGCCGAGCCGTTCCAATCTGAATATCATTATTAAACATCAGCACTTTCCGTCCGGTGATGGGATCTCCCCCTGCCGGAATATCTTTCGTTTTCAGCAACCGGTGCCGCAGTGTTTTCTCATCTGCTTTCTTAACGGATATTTCTGCCCCTTCCTCAATTTTCAGCACCCGCGTTGGCATGTGATGATGATAAAGCAGCGAGCTATTCCCATGAAACCCTTCTGCTCCGAATAACTCCTCGGTGTACAGCTCACCATCCGGCCGGCGAAATATGGTATGACGTTTATGCGGAATCTTTCCTAATGCGTGGTAATACATAATGTTAAATTTTGAATTTTAAATGTTAAATGGCTTGATGTCCATTTAACATTCAACATTTAGGCATTTAAAATTTATCAGAGATTTCCTCGAGCGTCTTGTTCGCGTTCGATGGCTTCGAAGAGGGCTTTGAAGTTTCCTTTTCCAAAACCTCGGGCTCCTTTTCGCTGGATAATTTCAAAAAACAGTGTTGGCCGATCTACAACCGGTTTTGTGAAAATCTGAAGCAGATAGCCTTCGTCATCGCGATCAACCAGAATGCCCAGTTCTTCGAGTTTTTCGGTAGGCTCATCAATTTCACCAACCCGATCTTCCAGTTCCTCATAATAAGTAGTAGGCACTTTCAGGAATTCAACACCACGATCTCGGAGTTTGGTAACGGTGTCAATAATATCTCCGGTTAATAAAGCCACGTGCTGCACGCCGGGGCCTTCAAAGAAATCCAGGTATTCTTCAATTTGAGATTTCTTTTTGCCATCAGCCGGCTCGTTGATGGGGAATTTGATCATTCCCCGTCCGCCGGCCATCACACGACTCATCAAAGCAGAATATTCAGTAGAAATATCTTTGTCATCAAAGCTGATGTATTGGGTAAAGCCAAGTACGTCTCTGTAAAACGCTACCCAGTCATCCATTTTACCCAATTCTACATTTCCTACGCAATGATCAACAAACTCCACCCCAACCGATTCTGTTTTAACTAAGCTTTCTTTGGGTTGAAATCCCGGCATAAAAAGCCCTTTATAGTTTGAACGATCAATAAAGGAGTGAATGACATCTCCGTACGTTTTTATGGCTGCTTTTCGGATGGTGCCGTGCTCATCTTTCAAATCATGAGGCTCCAATACTGGCTCTGCTCCACGCTTCACCGATTCGTTAAACGCTCGGTCCACATCCTCTACATGCATGGCTATATCTTTGATTCCATCACCGTGTTTATTCGTGAATTTCGCGATGGGTGAGTTACTGTTGAGAGGAGCTGAAAGTACAAACCGGATATTTCCCTGTTCCAAATAATAGGACGCCCGATCACGGATACCCGTTTCCAACCCGGAGTAGGCTTTCAATTCAAACCCAAAAGTCGTGATGTAAAAGTGAGCCGCCTGCTTAGCGTTGTTCACATAATGTTCTACATAATCGACGTCCTGAAGGCCCAGGTGATCATCAAATTTCTCTTCAACCGGTCGTTTGAGCGTATCTTGTTGGTCAGCCATTTTCTTACTTTCTTAAAAATTCGTTTCAGAAGTCCTGCTCTCAGAATTTCTATGAGTTTTAGGGTATATTCTGAATGATTATAATATTCGTAATGTTTAATTTACGAAATAAAAAAGCGCTTCCACATGGAGAATCAAGAAAAGTTAGACGAATTTCAAGCTCGCATCGATGCGGGAGAAAAAATTGAACCCAAAGACTGGATGCCGGAACGGTATCGCCAGCAGTTAATTCGGATGATGAGTCAGCATGCTCACTCCGAAATTGTAGGGATGCTCCCAGAAGGCAACTGGATTGAACGAGCTCCTTCTTTAAAAAGAAAGCTGGTGCTCCTGGCTAAAGTTCAGGATGAAGCCGGTCACGGACTTTATTTATACAGCGCTACCGAAACTTTAGGTATTGAACGCGACGAACTTGTTGATCAATACCTTTACGGCAGTGCCAAATATTCCAGCATATTCAATTACCCAACTATGACCTATGCCGATATTTGCGCCATAGGCTGGCTTGTTGATGGTGCTGCTATTGTCAACCAAACTATGTTGGCACGTTCTTCTTATGGACCTTATTCCCGTGCAAATGTTCGTATCTGTAAGGAAGAAAGCTTTCACAAGAAGCAGGGATACGAGATGTTAGCCAAGATGGCTGATGGAATCCCTGAGCAACAAAAAATGGCTCAGGACTCTGTAAATCGCTGGTGGTGGCCAAGTCTTATGATGTTTGGTCCACACGATTCTGATTCCCCAAACAGCGCTGAGCTTATCAAGTGGCAAGTGAAATTGAAAACCAATGATGAACTTCGACAGCATTTTGTTGACCGTATGGTAATGGAAGCTGAAGCAATCGGAGTAACTCTTCCCGATCCGGATTTAGAGTATAATGAAGAAAGTGGTCACTGGGAGTTTGGCGAAATTCCATGGGATGAATTCTGGAACGTAGTCAAAGGTAATGGTGTGATGAATCGACAGCGCATCAAAGACCGCAGAGCTGCTCATGAAAATGGCGAATGGGTTCGGGAAGCGGCGAATGCTTATGCCCGCAAGAAGAAACTGAGCCAGGAAAAGGCGTCCTGATTTACGTAATTAATTCCTCGTTGTCATCCCGGACTTGATCCGGGATCTGGGTTAATTCAGATGCTGAATCAAGTTCAGCATGACGACTTAATTTCATAACAAGTTTTAATGTCAGACAATAACGAACATAAAGACAATTGGCCTCTGTGGGAGGTTTTCACTCAACCTAAATCGGGAAAACCCCATGAGCATGCCGGCAGTTTACATGCTTCTGATAAAGAAATGGCTCTTCAAAACGCCAGAGATACTTATGCCCGCCGAAATGAAGGGGTGAGTATCTGGGTGGTTGAATCAAAGCACATCACGGCTTCAACACCGGATGATATGGGGCCTTTCTTTGATCCGGCCAATGACAAGCCTTATCGACATCCTCAATTTTACAGTGTACCAAGAGCCGTTAAGAAAAGATCATGAGTACAGCGACAGAAAAATTGACCAAACAAGAAGCTTTTCTAACTTATTTATTAAGACTGGCTGACGACCGACTAATTCTGGGACAGCGAAACGCCGAGTGGTGCGGACATGGGCCTCAACTTGAGGAAGATTTAGCATTGGCGAACATCTCTCTCGATTTAATTGGTCATGCCACTGCTCTGTATGAATATGCTGCAGAAATTGAGGATGAAGGTCATGACGAAGATTATTTTGCCTACTTTAGGGACGACCGGGACTTTACCAACCTGCAGCTTTGTGAATTGCCAAAAGGTGATTTCGGGTTTACAATTGCGCGACAGTTTTTATTCAGCGCTTTCAGCTATTTCCAATATGAAAAATTGAAAGAAGCTAGTGATGAGCAGTTTGCCGGTATGATCAACAAGCACCTGAAAGAGATCAAATACCATCTTCGCCATAGCCGGGAATGGGTTTTACGACTTGGGGACGGAACCGAAGAAAGTCACGAGCGTATTCAGGAATCCTTTGACGAACTTTGGATGTATCTCGGAGAACTCTTCTATATGGATGAAGTTGACGAGTTAATGATTAAAGAAGGAATCGGTATTGATTCTTCGACATTCAAAGATGACGTAAAAAAGTTAATTGATGAAACCTTGACCGAAGCAACATTAGATATTCCCGATTGGGATCAATTTATGATGACCGGAAGCCGCAAGGGAATTCACACCGAGCACCTTGGTCATCTATTAGCCCAAATGCAGTTTCTAAGACGCTCCCAACCCGATGCAGAGTGGAAATAATTTATTAGTGTTGAGTAGTGAGATTTGAGTACTGAGTTTTCCAAGTCTCAAACTCACTACTCAATACTAAAATCTCACTACTAATATGATCCTTCAAACACATACCGAAGAGCAAATTTGGGACTACCTTAAAGAAGTTACTGATCCAGAGATTCCGGTGTTGAATATTGTGGAGATGGGAATTGCTCGCAAAGTTGAGATTGATAGCGATCAGGTTTTAGTTAAAATCACCCCCACCTACTCCGGCTGTCCGGCAATGAATGCCATTGAGAAGCTTGTGAATGAAAAACTGGAAGAACGAGGCGTCCAAGACTTCAAAGTAAAACTGGATTTCGCCGAAACCTGGACGACTGACTGGATGACTGAAGAAGCCAAAGCCAAACTTAAGGATTATGGTATCGCTCCTCCCGAAAAAACAGAAGAAGAAGGCGATTTCCTGAAAAGCCTATCCAGCACTAAAGTTATTCCCTGCCCTTTTTGTGAATCTTTTGATACAAAATTGGTGAGTCAATTTGGGTCAACAGCTTGTAAGTCTCAATATTTTTGTGATAATTGCGATCAACCTTTTGAACACTTCAAATGTATTTAGAATGAGGGTATTATTCGTCACCTTCCTCATAGTGATTTGCACTACTTCTGCACATGCCCAACTCATGCATTCCCCATCTACTTTGAGTACGGATAGCCTTTCAACAGAATTTTCATTTATTCCGAATGACTATCTTTCATTTCATCCAGACTATACAGTTTCAACCAGTTTTCAGGAAAATTATAAGTTTAGTAAAGCGCTCAAAACCACCGGGTGGCTGCTAAAAGATATACTCCTGAGAAATAAGTTTGATGGTACCGGATTCTATCCACACACCAGCAGATTAAACGTTGACACCTACACTGTTACCGAGTACAATTCCTTGTACAGGAACTACCCTTTTTCTAACTAACCGAAAACCTCCTGCTTATTTATGAGTGATTCTATGATCCTTTCTAATTTAGCAAACGGTGTTTTTACCATTACGCTGAGCCGGCCCGATAAACTCAACAGCTTCAATTTTGAAATGGCCGATCAGCTTAAGGAGGCCTTGATGGAAGCGGAATCCAATGATGAAGTTCGGTGCGTTTTACTTACCGGAGAAGGCCGTGCTTTTTGTGCCGGACAAGATTTGGCTGAAGCCACCGAAGTTTCGGATGATCCCGATCGTGATTTAAGTGAAATTGTTCATCACACTTACATTCCCATTATCAAAGGAATTCGGGAGCTGGAAAAGCCGGTCGTTTGTGCTGTAAACGGAACAGCGGCGGGTGCCGGAGCCAACATTGCTCTGGCTTGTGATATTGTAATAGCCAGTGAAGATGCTAGATTCATTCAATCCTTCTCGCAAATTGGACTTATCCCTGACAGCGGAGGAACGTACATCTTACCTAGGTTGATCGGACTGGCACGAGCTACTGCATTGACCTTTCTGGGTGAAAAAGTATCGGCTAAAGAAGCCGTTGAAATGGGGATGATCTGGAAATCTTATCCTGCTGATCAGTTCCTGAAAGAAGCTAAATCCATTGCTACAAAATTAGCCAAAATGCCTACCAAAGGATTTGGACTTACAAAACGAGGTTTTAATGCCGGCTTCTCCAACGATCTGGAATCCCAGATGCAGCTGGAAGCCAAGCTCCAGGCGGAAGCTGGAGAAACTCATGATTATAACGAAGGCGTTCAGGCTTTCATTGAAAAACGAAAACCTGAATTCAACGGTAAATAAATCTCCAGAAATGAATATTGAATTATCACCCAAGCTCAACGCACTTCTCATAATTGAAGAAGTCTTTCTGTTTATAGGATCAGTCTTGCTCTTCGGTCTTACCACAGAATACTCTTGGTGGATGTATGTTTTATTGTTTTTCCTTCCGGATATATCCTTTGCAGCCTATCTTATCAACACCAAAACCGGGGCGTTTTTCTACAACCTGCTTCATCATAAAGGCTTAATGGTTGGGTTAATCCTTCTTGGATATTTCACTCAACTTCCGCTATTACTAACCATAGGAATTGTATTCTTTGGACACTCCTGCTTTGACCGGATTTTCGGATATGGTTTAAAGTTCGATGATAATTTCAAACACACGCATCTCGGATACCTAAATCAGGCTAAGAAAACTTAGATATTAAACTCTGAAATTCGGGCTGTATTCCGCTTCATAATCCTTATCTTGGAAGCGATTTTTCAGACGATAAACAACGATATTTACTTATGATTAAAGACGATGCTAAAATTGGTGTAGTAGGTGCAGGCACAATGGGAACCGGAATTGCGCAGGTTGCGGCTACTCAAGGTCACCACGTTTATTTGTATGATGCCTATCCCGGTCAACTTGAAAAATCAAAAGCGGGACTGGAAAGTATCCTTGCCCGTCAGGTTGAGAAAGAGCGAATGACTCAGGATGAAGTAGATGGCATTTTAGGCCGAATCGACTTTGTCGACAACATTACCAAGTTTGGTGAATGTGGTTTCGTGATTGAAGCTATTATCGAAGATCTGGATGTTAAAAAAGATACCTTTGCTCGTTTGGAAGGCATTGTTTCCAAGGATTGTGTGCTCGCTTCCAACACCTCATCCCTTTCCGTGGCAGCCATATCTGCAGCCCTTAAAAAGCCCGGCCGATTTTTAGGTGTTCACTTTTTCAATCCTGCTCCTTTAATGAAATTGGTGGAAGTTATTCCGGGAATTGCTACCGATGATGATGTCTTCAACGCAACAAAAACATTTATCAAAAGCTGGGACAAAATCACGGTCTCCGGAAAAGACACTCCCGGTTTTGTTGTGAATCGTGTTGCGCGTCCGTTTTACGGAGAAGCACTTCGTATTTACGAAGAAGGCATCGCTGATGCCGCTACCATCGACTGGGCCATGAAAGAAATTGGCGGCTTTCGAATGGGGCCTTTTGAACTGATGGATTTGATAGGTCACGATGTAAATTATGAAGTGACCAGCACCGTTTTTGAATCTTTTTATTATGATCCGAGATTTAAACCCTCCTTTGCTCAGAAAAGAATGGTGGAAGCTGGGTGGCTTGGTCGAAAATCAGGACGTGGGTTTTATGATTATCGGGAAGGAGCAAAAAATCCAGAACCTAAAAAAGATCAGGAGCTCGGAGAAACCATCTTTAACCGTATCCTTACTATGTTGATCAACGAGGCTTGTGATGCTGTGTTTATGAATATTGCTTCCGTTGAAGATGTGGATTTAGCTATGCAGAATGGCGTAAATTATCCAAAAGGGTTACTGAAATGGGGCGATGAAATTGGACTCAAGAATGTACTCGACCAAATGACAGCTCTTCAGGTTACATATCGGGAAGATCGATATCGGCCAAATCCGTTGCTGAAGAAGAAGGTAGCTGAACAAGAGAATTTTTATGAGTGAAAAAACTATCAGCTATCAGACTTCAGCTTTCAGTTAAATTCTATTTTCGAATAGTTTAAGCGTCCGCTTGGACCAAGACTGAGAGCTGAAGACTGAAAGCTTCAACCAAACACCTATGAGTAAAGAAATCCACCCTATAACCAACCAGATGCTATCCAACGATCCCTTCTCACAATGGATGGGAGTTGAAGTTATTGAATCCGAGCCTGGATATTGCAAAATTTCAATGGAAGTCCGGGAAGAAATGACTAACGGATTTGGAGTTTGCCATGGTGGAATTACCTTTTCATTAGCTGATAGCGCTCTTGCTTTCGCTTCTAATTCTCGAGGCTCAATTTCGCTGGCTTTAGAGAACAACATAAACTTTACCAAGAAAGTATCAGTTGGTGATATACTGGTTGCTGAGACCGAAGAACTCCAAAATGGCCGGACGATTGGTGTTTATAAAGTGAAGGTGGTAAATCAGAATGAAGAGCTGGTTGCTGAGTTCAGGGGAACGGTTTATAGGACCGGGAAGAGTCATAGTACTTAGTAGTGAGATTTTAGTATTTAGTATTTTTAGATATGCATCAATTCAAAGAATTATCAGTTTGGAAAAAAGCAGTAGATCTTGCTACCGATGTATATTCGCATACTAAAAACTTTCCTTCTGAGGAGAAATTTGGGCTTACTTCACAGATCAGAAGAAGCGTAGTTTCCATCAGCTCAAATATTGCCGAAGGTGCTGGTAGAAAATCCAAAAAAGAATTCAAGCACTTTCTGAATATTGCATACGGATCTGGATCAGAACTAGAAACTCAATTATTGATAGCAAAAAACTTAGGTTTTTTGAGTAACGAAAATTATACGTCTCTATCAGAAATGATCACTGAAATACAAAAAATGATTTATTCTCTATCTAATTCATTAAAGTAGAGACTCAATACTAATTACTATTATCTAAATACTATGGATGCATATATCATAGACGGAATCAGAACTCCCATTGGAAAGCTAAAAGGGGCTTTGTCCTCCATTCGAGCCGATGATCTCGCTGCGATTCCCATTAAGGAACTCATCAAAAGAAATCCGGAAATTGACCTTGAAGCGATTGAGGATGTGATTTTTGGATGTGCAAACCAGGCTGGGGAAGATAACCGAAATGTTGCACGCATGGCTTCATTATTGGCTGGAATTCCTGTTTCTGTTCCGGGTGAAACGGTGAACCGATTATGTGCCTCGGGAATGAGTGCCACTGTGAAAGCCTACCATGCCATCAAAGCTGGAGAAGGGGATCTTTTTATTACGGGCGGAGTGGAGCATATGACACGCGGACCGATGGTCTTAGGTAAAGGCTCTTCACCCTACTCCGGAACGACGGAAATGCACGATTCTACTTTTGGCTGGCGATTCATCAACCCAAAAATGGATGAAATGTATGGTACCGACGGAATGGGCACTACCGCTGAAAATGTTGTCGAGATGCATAAAATCAGCAGGGAAGATCAGGATAAGTTTGCAGCTTGGAGTCAACAGAAAGCAGGTGCTGCACGGGATTCCGGAAGACTCGCTAAAGAAATTGTACCTGTTGAAATTCCACAAAGAAAACAAGACCCGATACTATTTGAGCACGACGAATTCATGCGCCCGGATACTACTGCTGAAGTTTTAGGAAAACTTCGACCCGCATTCAAAAAAGACGGTTCCGTAACAGCCGGAAATGCATCGGGCTTAAATGATGGTGCCGGAGCTTTATTGGTCGCATCCGGTCAAGCCGTCAAAGACTTCAGTCTAAAGCCAAAAGCACGAATCGTGGCTCATGCTGTTTCTGGAATTGAACCGAGAATTATGGGATTAGGTCCGGTGGAAGCAGCTCAAAAAGTTTTAAAAAGAGCAGGCATGAAATTGGAAGACATGGATGTAATTGAGTTAAATGAGGCCTTTGCCGGACAGTCGCTCGGTGTAACCCGAATGCTGGAAATGGACGATAATGATCCCCGACTCAACCCAAATGGCGGAGCTATTGCATTGGGACATCCACTTGGAATGACCGGTCAGCGATTGTTACAGACAGCCACTGTTGAACTTCACGAGAAAGAATCACACAAATATGCGCTTTGTATGCTTTGTGTTGGAGTTGGACAAGGAATGGCTGTAATCCTCGAAAAAACATAATTATCTACCGCAGAGAGCGCAGAGTTTTCGCAGAGCTCGCTAAGAATTGCTCTGCGAACTTTGCGGAGCCTTAGCGCTCTTTGCGGTTCAAAAAATGGTTCTCTATGGCAATTTATGAGTTCAATAGCTACAAACCGGTCGTTCATAAGTCGGCCTTTGTACATCCACAGGCTGCGGTAACCGGAAATGTGATTATTGGGAAAGATGTGTACATCGGTCCTGGAGCAGCTATTCGTGGAGACTGGGGAAAAATTGTGATCAAAGATGGATGTAATGTTCAGGAAAATTGCACCATCCATATGTTTCCCGGAGTGACAGTCACTTTAGAAGAAAGTGCGCATGTGGGGCACGGAGCTATCATTCATGGAGCGCATCTTGGGAAGAATTGTCTGATTGGAATGAATGCCGTCATCATGGATAACGTGATAATTGGAAAAGAATCCATAGTCGGGGCATTGGCATTTGTGCCTGAAGGAATGGAAATTCCTGAACGAAAGGTAGTTGTGGGTAATCCTGCTAAAATCATTAAGGATGTTACCGATGAAATGGCTTCTTGGAAATCAAAAGGAACTGAATTATATAGACAACTTCCCGGCGAATTACATGAGACCTTAAAAGAATGTGAACCGCTACGCGAAGTTCCAGAGGATCGGAAAGATCAGGAAATGGGATATGAAAACTGGTCAAAAATTAAGAACAAAGAGTAATGGGTTTTTTTAAGAACGATAAAAAAGGCAAGCCGCCTCATACCTGGTATCCTGAAATTCTACACTGGCAAGAAGGAGATCAGGTTTATTGTTGGAATATTGCTAAAGCTATAGGATTAGCGAAAGTTAAGAGCAAAGATATAAGCAAATATATCTCCCCCAACGAAGTAATAGGTAAAGTAACATTTACATATAAGTCTGTGGATGAGAATGGGGAAATCTATTTAACTGATCCGGATGGCATACTCAAGCATTTTGAATTCTGGAGATTTATCAAGTATGCCCAAAATGAGACATTGAAAAGCAAGATGACCGAAGAAAAGCAAAAAGGTTCTAAAGAGTATATGGAGCTGATCAGCAATTTTCAAAAAGCATATACTGAATTAGCAGAATCAGACAATTCAAAATCATATAATTCATGAGTTGGTTTAGAAATGATAAAAAAGGCAAGCCTCCTCATACCTGGTATCCTGAAATGTTGCACTGGAGAACCGGAGATAAAATATTTTGCTGGAATATTGCTAAGGCTATTGGTTATCTGAAAGGTAAATCGAAAGACCTTTACAAGTACATGAGTTCTGTAGAACAAATGTCCGGGGGATTTGGAAAAGGAACTTTTTCATACAAATCGGTGGACGAACAAGGGTTTATTTATTTGGAATATGAAGGAGAAACGGTACAGTTTGAATTCTGGCGCTTTATTAAAGCCGCTGAGAATGAGTCATTGAAAAGCAGAAGGTTGGAATCTGAGGTTAAAGATTCTGAAAACTATATGGAATTGATGAAGACCTTCCAGCATGCTTTTGATGAATTACAAGAATCTGATAATCACCCTAAACGATTAGGCGAACCAACAAAAGGCAAGGAATGAAAGTAACGAGTTACATTGAAGGTAAGTGGCTAGAAAAAGGAACCGAAAAAGATCTTTTCAGCGCGGTTACTAATGAACCGGTTGCTCAAATGGTTGAGGCTGATATTGATTACAAGTCAGCGCTCGAATATGCCCGGAAAGTTGGGGGACCAAAACTTCGTGAGATGACCATCCACGAGCGTGCTTTTGCCATTAAGTTCTTAGGCAAATACCTAATGGAGCGAAAGGAGAAATATTATGAAACCTCCACACAAACGGGTGCCACTCGCAAAGACTCCTGGATTGATATTGAAGGGGGACTTTTAACGGCTTTTGGAATTTCCAGCAAATCCCGTCGCGAACTTTCTGATCTCCCCTGGCATGTTGAAGGAGATACCGAGCGACTTTCCCGAAAAGGGACTTTCATGGGGCAGCATATTTGTGTCCCCCGAAGAGGCGTTGCTGTTCACATCAATGCGTTCAATTTCCCTGTTTGGGGGATGTTGGAAAAGCTAGCGCCGGCTATTATTGCAGGGATGCCCGTTATTGTGAAACCCTCTCCCACGGGAGCTTATTTAGCCTGGGAAGTTTTTAAGGATATGGTTGAATCAGAAATCCTTCCTGAAGGAAGTATACAGTTTATAGCCGCTGATAAACCCGGAGATTTGTTGGATCACCTAAATAGTCAGGATATGGTAGCTTTTACGGGCTCGGCTATAACAGGCAAGAAGCTAAAAGCTCATCCGAATATCATTGCCAATAATGTTCCATTTAATTTGGAAGCTGATTCATTAAACTGCTCGATTTTAGGGGAAGATGTAACTCCCGACATGGAGGAGTTTGATCTCTTTGTGAAGGAAGTCGCACAGGAAATGACCGTTAAAACCGGGCAAAAATGTACGGCTATCCGGAGAACAATCGTACCAAAAGAAAGAGCAGAAGTTGTAATTGAAGCACTGAAATCCCGTCTTGAAAAAACCACCATTGGGGACCCTGCTCAAGAAGATATACGAATGGGTCCATTAGCAAGTGCTGATCAAGCCGACCGGTTTGAAGAGCAGTTGCAACAGCTGGCTGATGTTACGGATACGGTGTATGCTTCAAACAATGAAACTCCCACTGGTGCCTTTACAGAACCACGCATTTTGGTTTGCCACAAACCTATGCAGGTAGATGATGTGCATCGGCTTGAGGCCTTTGGTCCTATGACCACCGTCATGCCCTATTCTTCAACCGATGAGGCTATAGAGCTCGCAAATAAATCAGATGGATCATTGGTTGGCTCCCTTTTTACTGCAGATGATGAGCTGGCTCACAAAATAACGATGGGATGTGCTCCTTACCACGGTCGGTTCATGGTAGTTAACCGGCATTCAGCTAAAGAGTCGACCGGACATGGATCCCCAATTGCTTCTTTGGTTCATGGCGGCCCCGGACATGCCGGAGGTGGTGAAGAATTAGGCGGGGCTCGCGCAGTGCTTCATAACATGCAAAGAATTGCCCTACAGGGATCCCCTACTACACTCCGGAATATTGTAAAGCAACATATTTCAGGAGCAGAAACTACCGAATCGGGCAAACATCCTTTTCAGAAATATTTTGAGGAATTGAAAATTGGGGAAGCTTTTACAACCGATAAAAGAACGGTTACTGATAAAGATGTTGAAGAGTTTGCCGAATTGAGCGGTGATCATTTTTATGCCCATACCGATCCTGATGCTGCATCCCGATCACTTTTCGGGAAGATTGTTGCTCATGGTTATTTCGTGCTTTCGGCTACTGCTGGATTATTTGTGCACCCGGATGAAGGACCTGTGATGTTAAACTATGGATTGGAGAATCTTAGATTTGTAGCTCCGGTTGCTCCCGGCGATACCATTCAGGCAAAACTGATTTTAAAACGAAAGAATGTTCGTCAGCAGAAGAAAGACGATCCATTCCCATTTGGTGTGGTTTACTGGGATGTGGAAGTCACCAACCAGGAAAATGCTCTGGTGGCTGAGTACACGATTTTGACCTTAATGAAGCGGAAACACAAGCTGGATATTGATGAAGAGTAAGTAATTAAAAATTCTGTAAGGATTTCTGGTTTTATGGCTCTTACTGTAAAAGAATTCAGTAGTCAGAATTCTGAAATCAGAATAAACTTGAAACAATGAGAAAACCAGCAAAAACATTTAAAGAATTGATTGTATGGCAAAAAGCACATCAATTTGTATTAGAGACCTATAAATACACTAAGAATTTTCCGAAACATGAACTCTATGGATTGAACTCTCAATTTAGAAGAGCAGCTGTTTCTATACCCGCCAATATTGCTGAAGGGTTTAAAAAGCGCGGAACCAGGGATACTTTGCGGTTCCTAAATATTTCACATGGAAGTTTAGAGGAATGCAGGTACTATATTATCCTTGCTAAGGATTTAAATTATGGAAACACAGATCATTTAAATAACATTATTGAGGAAGTAAGCCGCTTACTTGATGGTTACTATAAAGCTATTCAGAGTTCTGTGTCGTGAATTCTGAATTCCATAGAAGAAATTATAATCATAGCTAAGTCACGAACAAACATGTCAGAAGAAAACGGAGCTGTTAATTTATCGGTAAAGAATAACATTGGGACTATTGAGTTTTATCATCCTAAAGGGAATTCCCTGCCCGGAGCTATTCTCAGGAAGTTGGCTGATACCATCACCAATGCAGGAAATAGTGAAGAAATTCGGGTACTTGTAATCAAAAGTCGCGGAGACGGAGCTTTTTGTGCTGGTGCTTCTTTTGATGAATTGATATCCATTGAGGATTACAATGAAGGCAAAAAATTCTTTATGGGTTTCGCTCATGTTTTGAATGCCATGAAAACCTGCCCTAAGCTTATCATTGTACGAGTGCATGGTAAAACCGTAGGTGGCGGAGTTGGTATAGCAGCAGCAGGAGATTACACCTTTGCTGAAGAAAAAGCCTCCATCAAACTAAGTGAACTTGCCCTTGGGATTGGGCCTTTTGTAGTCGGCCCGGCTGTAGAACGTAAAGTAGGAAAAAGTGCCTTCGCTGCTCTTTCCATTGATGCAACCAACTGGTACGACGCAGAGTGGGCTTACAACAATGGGCTATACAACAAAATCTTTGACTCCACTTATGACATTGATCAGGCTATCAGGGAATTAGCGACACAATTAGCTAATAGTAGTCCTGAAGCTATGCGCGATCTAAAAGCTATTTTGTGGAAAGGATCTGAAGACTGGGATCTTCTGCTGGAACAGCGTGCTGAGATAAGCGGGCGGTTAGTGCTTTCTGATTTCACTAAAAACTTCATCAGAAAGTTTAAAGCAAAAAGCTAGTCAACGGGTGTTACTTTGGAAAAGTGATTTCGATTTTAGCTCCCTTGCCTTCACTCACAGTGAGATCTCCATATATCTGTTCTGAAAGTGATTGAACCAGAGTGAGACCGAGTGAAGGCCTTGTGTTGGTTAAAATCCCGTTCGGCATTCCGATCCCATTATCCTCTACACAGAGATAATACAGGCCATCTTTTTCTTTGAATATTACTTCTACCTCTCCTTCCTCTACATTCGGGAAAGCATGCTCAAAAGCATTTGAGATTAGTTCATTAAGAACGAGTCCGCATGGGATAGCTTTGTTTACATTCAGTTTTTCAATCTCTACAAAGTGTTTTACCGTGATTTCTTTATCAATAGCTTTAAGTGATCCGGACACATTCTTTATCAGATCTTCAACAAATTCCTGAATGTCCACATCCGCAAAATTCATGCTTTTATACAATTTCTCATGAATTGAAGACATGGTCTTTATTCGAAGTCGGCTGTTCTCAAGTGCGGCTTTTGCCTTACCATCTTTCATTTGCCAGGACTGCAGTTCCAACAGACCGGAAACTACGGCCATATTGTTTTTCACCCGGTGGTGGATTTCTTTAATCAGCACTTCTTTTTCGTCAACAGCAGATTGCAAATCTGCCGTTTTGATTTCAACCAGTCCCTCCAATTTCTTTTTCTCTCTTACATTGATATAAGTCTTTAATAAGAAAAATGCCGTTCCCCCGATCAGTGATATCATCAATAAAATAAACCACCAGCTAGACCAAAATGGTTTAGCGATATTAATGGTGATTGTAGATACCATCTCACTCCAATCCGAACTGGTCGATTTAGACATGACGGAAAAAGTATATTCACCAGGATTTAAGTTTGTGTAAACAGCCTCCCTTTTATCAAATTCTGTATCCCAATCCTCGTCAAAGCCAGCAAGCCTGTGTCGGTAGAAAATGCGGTTAGGGTCTTTGTACGAAACAGCCCCATATTCGATTTCTATATTATTTTGATTGTAATCGAGGTTTATTTCGGATACTTCTTTGGTTGAAGTTTCTTGATTATAGACTGCTTCACCATTTACAATCACCCTTCTAATAAAAGTTTGGGGCGCTCTATTTCTAATTTGGGTAGGTTTAACATCCGGCTCATACTTTAACAGCCCTTCCCTTGCTGTACCAAACCATAGGTTTTCATCCGGACCAATTACAGCAGCGGCTCCATTAAACTCCAACCCTTTTCCATAATCCTGTAGTGAAAAGTGAACTTTGTCCATTTGTCCGTTTTCATACCAACTCTCTACATCGTAGTAATTGATCCCGGCATTGGTACCTTGCCAAAGCCCACCATCATCATCAAACAACAGTGAAATAGTCTCCGGTAGGAATAGTTCATCAGCTTCAAAAAATTCAATCTTCTTAGAATCCCATGATTCCCCATAACTCTTAATTACGGATAAGCCTTTGTTGGTACCCACCCAGATATTGCCTCTGCCATCCTCTTTGACCTCATATATACTTGGGCCTTTTAATCCATTTTCTTCGTTGTAATAAATAAATTCTGTGCCATCAAATTTGGCCAAACCACCTTCTGTTCCCAACCAGATATTGCCTTTGCTGTCTTTATAAACCAGGTTTACATACGACTCCCAGTATTCGTCGCTAGGCTTAAACTCTTTTACTTCCCCATTGCTATAATTCAGCAGTAAATTCTCTGTACCAATCCATACCTCTCCATTTTCGTCAACATCAATATCGTTTATATAGTAATAGTAAAGAGGGGCCAATAATGATGACATGCTGTAACTTTCCCCATCAAATTCCAGCAGCCAATAATCATAAGTTAGCAACAAAAGATTTCCATTGGGAAGCTCCTCGATGTCCCAAATTTCATCCTCCACGTCCGTACCACCTATTTTATCAGGAATAGGATATGAGTTAAAAACTCCGTTGCGATAGCTACCCAGCCCTCCATCCTTACCAAACCACATGGTTCCATCATCCGCCACAAGTATGCTATATATACCGCCAGAATTTACGTCTGAGCTTTCTCCATAGAACATAAACTGCTTGTCCTTAAAGATGCTGACTCCATTCCCATCCGTGGCTACCCAAATAGCTCCATCATCCGCCTTTATTAATCGGTAGATGTAATTACTACTCAAACCATTCTTCTTTGTGATGTGTGTGTAGCTTTCCCCATCAAACCAATATAGCCCTCGCCTTTCGGTACCTATCCAGATTAAACCGTCATCATCCTGATTAACATTGTAGACATATGCTAATCGCTCCCCGTTTATTTCTTTGATGGTACTCAATTCATTATCAGGGCTGATGAGTGTAATTCCGTCACTTGTTGGAATCCAAATGGTTTTGTCGGAAGCTTCAAAAACCTGATAGGCTGCTCCGCCACTCAATCCATCCTTAGAAGTCCAGGCCTGCTGAATCCCTTCCCCTTCATCATATACTGCTACCCCATTCATGGTAGCAATCCAAGCCTCGTTGTCTCGTAAAAATTGGATATCCCAGATCTGATTACTTGGGAGCCCGTTTAGGGTGTCTAAAGCAGTAAATGAAGAATCACTCCAAATCTGAACACCGTGAGCGTTTGTACCAAACCATACTTCCCCATCCGGAGATTCTGTTATAAAATTGATGAGCATCGAGTCTAAGTGGGCAAATTCAGGCTCATAGATCACCGTATCTCCTCGTAAAAATCCAACCCCACCTGTCTCAGTAGAAACCCAAAATTGGTTCTTTGAATCTTCAAAAATATCGTAGATCAGCTCATCCCTTAATCCCTGGTCCAAGCCGAAATTTTCAAATTCAAAGCCATCAAACTTTGCTAAGCCATAGGAGGTAGCAAACCATACCAATCCTTTATCATCAAGGTGAACATCATAAACCGTGCTAGATGGCAACCCGTCATTCACCGAATAGGTCTTGATGTTATATTCTTGAGCATTAGATGCGCAAAGTATAAGTCCTAACACCCCTGTTAGTAGTATTCTTTTCAAACTCACTAGTTTAATTAAGCTGAAACCAGTCAAATATGAGGAATTTATTCCAGCATCTAAATTAAGAATCTACAAGAAAGTAAAAATACTACTTAAACCTTCACTCAAATTTGACTCATTATTTTGGTATAATCGGTGCAACCAAATTATGCTTGAAAAACTTATGAAACACTTAGCCACTCTATTTTCCCTCTTACTTTTATTCTCAACAGTACAAGCCCAAGATGAATGGGATGTTACTGACCCACCTTTAGGCGAAACAACCCCTGTCTCCTTCACAACCGATGAGGGTACCTGGATGAATCTGGATGTAAGTCCGGATGGGCAACACATCGTTTTTGATTTGCTAGGGGATATTTTCATCATCCCAGTTTCGGGCGGTGAAGCTACTGCGCTTAGAAGTGGAAACGCTTATGAGATTCAGCCACGATTTAGTCCCGACGGCTCACATATTTCTTTTACCAGCGATGCCGGTGGCGGAGATAACATTTGGGTTATGGACATAGATGGCGAAAATGCCCATCAGGTAACGGATGAAAGTTTCAGGCTTTTGAATAATGCCGTTTGGACTCCAGATGGTGAATACATCATCGCTAAAAAACACTTTTCTTCTACCCGTTCTTTAGGAGCCGGTGAACTTTGGATGTACCACAAAAGCGGTGGTTCTGGAATTCAGCTCGTTGAAAAACCGAATGCCCAGCAAGATCTTGGTGAGCCATGGGTTTCTCCCGATGGCCAATATGTGTATTACAGTGAAGCCGTTTATCCGGGTGGCTATTTCCAATACAACAAAGATCCCAACAGTCAGATTTATGCTATTAAACGATACGACCGGGAAGAGGGAGATATTGAGACCGTGACTGGTGGTAATGGAGGTGCAATCCGGCCACAGATTTCTCAGAATGGAGAGAAGCTGGCTTTTGTCCGTCGTGTGAGAACTAAGTCCGTTTTATATATCAGAGATTTGAAGTCTGGTCTTGAAAAACCTGTTTATGATAATTTGAGTAAAGACATGCAGGAAGCCTGGGCTATTTTTGGCCCTAATGCCAACTACAACTGGATGCCTGACAATCAGCATATTGTGATTTGGGCCAACGGTAAAATCAACAAGATTGACACCGAAACCGGAAACTCAGAGATTATTCCTTTTGAAGCAGAATCGTCCCATGAAATTGTTAAGGCCGTTCGTTTTAAGCAAAATATTGAAGCTGATAAGTTTACTGCAAAAGCTGTACGCCAACTGCGAACCTCTCCAGATGGCAACAAGGTAGTTTTTGGTGCTGCTGGATTTTTATGGATAAAAGAACTTCCTAATGGAACCCCGAAAAGGCTTACCAGTGGTTCTGATTTTGAGTTCGAACCTAACTTCTCCCCAGATGGAAATTCACTGGCTTATGTAAGCTGGAGTGATGAGAATATGGGAGCTATTAACGTCGTGACTTTTAACCGTCGCGGAAATGCTTCCTCCCCTAAAAAAGTAACCAGTGAAAAAGGCATTTATCGCGAACCGTCTTTCTCTCCTGATGGCAAGACGATTGTATTCCGCAAAGAAAGTGGAAATGGTCAGCAGGGATTTGTTCATACCTTAAATCCGGGGATCTACACTATCCCGGCGAATGGTGGTAGTGAAATGATGATCACGGATGGCGGAGCCTTCCCAAGATTTAATGCCGATGGAAGCCGTATTTATTATCAAAGCGGTGGATATATTTTTGGAGGGATCAACAAGTCTTACCGAAGTGTAAATCTTCGCGGTGAAGACGAGAAAACGCATTTCACTTCCAGCTATGGACATGAATTTGTGCCAAGTCCGGACGGCGAATGGATGGCTTTCTCAAACCTTCATAAGGTATATATTGCACCCGTTCCGAAAACAGGTCAAACCATAGAGCTGAATCCAAATACACGATCTATTCCGGTTAAGCAGGTTTCTTCTGAGGCTGGTTATCACATGCATTGGTCGGCTAATAGCGACAAGCTGCACTGGACGCTTGGCGAAGAATATTTCACGGTAGATCTTAAGAACTCCTTTGAGTTTGTTGAAGGAGCTCCGGATTCCCTCCCAGAACCTCCAACCGAAGGCATCAGTCTTGGCTTGGAATTAGAATCTTACGTTCCTGAAGGCTCTATTGCTTTCACCAATGCCCGCATCATCACCATGAACGATGATAATGAAGTTATTGAAAGTGGAACCGTTGTTGTTGAAGGCAACAAAATTGTAGCTCTTGGAGCTAATGTTGAAGTTCCATCCGGAGCAAAAGTAATCGACGCTTCCGGCAAAACCATTATGCCAGGTATTGTTGATGTACATGCCCATGTTGGAAACTTCCGATTGGGTATAAGTCCACAGCAACAGTGGGAATATTTTGCGAATCTGGCTTATGGGGTGACAACCGTTCACGATCCTTCTTCAAATTCCGAAATGATTTTCTCCCATTCAGAGGCAGTCAAAGCCGGAAACATGGTTGGGCCAAGAGTTTTCTCAACTGGCGTAATTCTTTACGGTGCTGATGGTTCCATCAAAGCAGAAATCAATAGTTATGATGATGCTCTGTTTGCGTTGAATCGAACAAAAGCATGGGGCGCCTTTTCTGTGAAGAGTTACAATCAGCCCAGAAGAAATCAGCGCCAGCAGGTAATCAAAGCAGCTCAGGAGCTGGAGATGATGGTGATGCCGGAAGGTGGCTCAACCTTCACCCACAACATGAGTATGATTTTAGACGGACATACCGGCATTGAGCATAACATACCCGTGGCTCCTCTTTATAAAGATGTAGTGAATCTTTGGGCAGCCAGCGAAACCGGATACACTCCAACCCACGTGGTTAACTACGGAAGTAAGAGTGGCGAATATTACTGGTATCAAAAAACCAACGTTTGGGAAAATGAGCGACTCCTTACGTTTACTCCCCGTGGAGTTATTGACCCAAGATCTCGTCACCGTGAAATGATTCCGGACGAAGAATATGTAAACGGACATATCCTGACCGCCGAATCTGACAAAATGCTTAACGATGCCGGGGTTAAAGTAAACCTTGGTGCTCACGGTCAGCTTCAGGGATTAGGTGCTCATTGGGAGCTTTGGATGTTTGAGCAGGGCGGAATGTCGAACATGGAAGCTTTACGTGTAGCGACCATCAACGGGGCTCATTACCTCGGAATGGATCACGCCATTGGCTCTATTGAAGAAGGCAAACTGGCCGATCTTATTCTTCTGGACGAAAATCCGCTTGAAGATATTCAAAACACAAATTCCGTGACTCACACTATGATGAATGGTCGCTTGTTTGATGCCGCTACTATGAATGAAGTTGGAAATCAAATGAATGAGCGACTTCCATTCTGGTGGGAGCGTAATGGCTACAGCGATGAATTCGACTGGCATGCCATAACCCTCGAAGCAGCCGGGTTACAGTGTACTTGCTTTGGCAGTCACTAACTTCCGTGCCGACGCAGAGCGATCGGCACGAGGGTTGTAGGCAGAGGTTAGTAATCTCATAATACAACCTGGCTACCATCTGGCTCCTGACGCTCTGCGTCGGAGCCAGAATACAGAAAATAGATCTTGCTAATTTTAAAAAGACCTCCTTAATTGGGAGGTCTTTTTATTTCTGATTTATGAAACACTCCGAAGTTATAGCCCAACTCAAAAACCTTGCAAACCCTGAAAAGGCAAAGCACTCAACTAGGTTCTTTAAATCCGGCCCCGGTGAATATGGGGAAGGTGACAAGTTTCTGGGGATCAAAGTCCCCGATCAACGAAAAATAGCTAAGGAGTATCGGGATCTGCCTGCCAATGAAATTGAGAAATTGCTACAAAATGAATTTCATGAAGTACGACTGACAGCCGTAATGCTGATGACCTACAAAGTTGAAAAAGGTGGGGTAGATGAGCTCGAAGAAATGACTCGATTGTACCTCAACAACTTACCGGCTATGAACAACTGGGATATTGTGGATAGCTCATGCCATAAAATTCTTGGCCCTTTTCTGGAGGATAAAGAACGAGGTTTATTATATGACTTTGCTCAATCTGATGACCTCTGGAAAAAGCGTATCGCCATGATTACGACTTACCATTTCATCAAACAAGAAGATTTTACAGATACAATCAAAATTGCTGAGATATTAGTAGATGATGATCATGATCTGATCCACAAAGCCGTTGGCTGGATGCTTCGTGAAGTTGGAAACCGAGACTTAGAAACAGAAGAGGAGTTCCTGAGAAAGTACTACCAAAACATGCCCCGGACTATGCTTCGCTATGCTATTGAGAAGTTAGAGGAGCCGCTAAGGCTGAAGTATTTACATGGGGAGGTTTAAGGAGCGATAGTTGTCATCTCGCGGCGAATGACCGAGACCCGGGTACTTTTTAATACTGCATTGATATTGTTCCAGTAATTAGATTCCTGCCTGCGCAGGAATGACCCGTGATAGTTTTTAGCATCATTCCAAAAAAGAAGTTGTCATGCTGAACTTGATTCAGCATCTGAAAAAGGCTTAATCTTCTTACTTAAAACCTCATCGTAAACGTAGACCCTTTGCCGGATTCTGTAGTTAAAATTAAACTCCCGCCATGCAGGCGCATAATTTGTCGGGAAAGGCTCAGTCCAATACCAGAACCCTTGGTCTTTCCATTACTCCCCACCGTATAAAACGGAATAAATATCTTCTCCTTCATCGCCTTCTTCACGCCGGGACCATTATCCTGAATTTGAATACTTACTTTCCCTGATTCCTCAATTCCACTTCGCATCCAGATTTTTCCATTTTCCTGATCCGATAATATCCGAATTGCATTTTTTACGATGTTAATAAGTATTTGCTCCACCAAATGAGGATCAGCGGTAAGCTCCAGGCTTTCAGGATCAACTTCGACCATAATCTCAATTCCATCTTTAGCCGCTTCGGTTCTCATCAGACTAGCAGTACGATCAAGAGCCTCCTTCACCTTAAATAGTTCGTAACTCGGTTCAGGAATTTGGGTGAAATCGCGATAGGAATTCACAAATCGCATCAATCCCTGACTTCTCTTACTGATAGTGGTCAACGCATCGGTTACATCTTCGACCGTTTCAGTATTTAGCTCTACATGATTTTCTTTAGTCACCGAATTCTCTTCAAGCAGCATTTTTACCGTACTGGAAAGTGATGAAATCGGCGTGATTGAATTCATGATTTCATGGGCAAGAACCTGGGTTAAGTTTTGCCAGGCTTCCATCTCTTTTTCTTCAAGTTCTGTATGGATATTCTGAAAAGAAACCAGCTTAAAAGCTTCATCTCTCATCCTGAACTCCGTAGCATACATCGCAAGCTGCAGGGTTTCATTTTGAATGGATACCCGAATCAGACTTCTGTTCCCACCCTTCTGCTTTTTTACTGTTTTATAAAGTGTTTCTGAAATAGACTTCAGGGAATCAAGTGTTCTGAGTGTTGCTACTTTAAACAAACGCTTAGCCGCGGTATTCAACAGCACAACTTCACCCTGACCATTAAAACAAACCAAGCCGATTCCAATATGCTGCACAACCGTTTCCAGATACCGAATGCTTTCCTCTTTCTTGCTTCGCTCATCTTTAAACTTATCGATCACATCACTGAAAGCAGCATTAAGCTGATCAAAATTACTTCCCAGCCCATGATTCCGAAAAGCGCCGGTGAAATCGGAATAGCGAATGGCTTCTAAAAAGCGGGTGAGTAAGATATTGGTCCGTTCCAGATAAGTAATCAAAGCGATAATCTGCCCGACAATAACCAGGCTTAAAATAGCCATGCTGACGTAGTACTCCGTCTCAAGCACAAGATACATCACCAACAACAGTGACGCAGCCAGCATAAGAATGCGGATTATAATTCCAAGTCTAAAGCTTTTGATCATTTTTTCTAAAGTCATTCCTGCGCAGGCAGGAATCTAATTCTATAATTCATGCTGTTATTTTTTCACCATCCAGATCTCGGGCATTCGCTGCGAGATGACAAGTTAAGAGTCTACAACCCATATTTTTCCAAACGCCGGTAGAGCGATGCCCGAGTTAAACCCAGCTCATCCGCTGCGTGAGAGATATTTCCGCTATGTTTCTCCATCGCTTTTCGAATAACCGTCTTTTCCACTTCTTCCAGATTTAAACCGGAAACCGGCAACTGATGGTCTTTTCCTGAAACTGAAGTTAGCAAGAAATCGCCTTTTTGAAGTTGCTTCTCATCCGTCATAATAACGGCGCGTTCAACCGCATGCTCCAGCTCCCGGATGTTACCCGGCCAGTGATATTCTTTAAGGTGATCTATAGCCTGATCCATAATTCCGGTTATCCCCTTTTTATATTTGGTTCGATATTGTTTGAGGAAGTGTTCGGCCAGCAGTGGAATATCTTCCGCTCTTTCCCGGAGTGGTGGAAGTTTGATTTCGATGGTATTAATCCGGTACAACAAATCTTGCCGGAACTCTTGTTTCTCTACCATTTCACCTAAAGCAACATTCGTTGCACAAATCAGACGGATATCAATTTTGGTGGTTTTGTTGGAGCCTATTCTTCGAATTTCGTGTGTTTGCAATGCAGACAGTAATTTGGGCTGAAGCTGTACCGGCAGATTCCCAATTTCATCCAGAAATAGAGTCCCTCCGTTAGCAATTTCGAATCTTCCTGCCCGGGATTCCTTGGCATCGGTAAAGGCTCCTTTCTCGTGACCAAAGAGCTCGCTCTCAAATAAGGTCTCCGGTAAGGCTCCCATATCAACTGTGATGAATGCATTTTCACTTCGGTTGGAGCGACGGTGCAGTGCCCGGGCTACCAATTCTTTTCCGGTTCCGTTTTCACCCGTAATCAGAACGTTGGCATCCGTCTTGGCTACCTTCTCAATGGTTTGAAAAACCTGTTCCATCGCCCGGCTTTTCCCGATAATATTTTGATAGGGCTGCTCCATATCAGCCTTTAGCGCGGCGTTTTCAGTTCGGAGTTTTTGCGAGTCTCTCTTGGACTGACTGAGGTTCATAGCTGAGGTGACGGTAGTCAATAATTTTTCGTTCTGCCATGGTTTCAGTACAAAATCAGATGCTCCGGTTTTAACGGCCTGAACTGCTTTCTCCACATCGCCATATGCAGTAATCAACACCACAGCCATAGCGGGATCCATCTCCAAAATCTTCTCAAGCCAGTGAAAGCCTTCTTCTCCACTGCTTACATCTTCGTGGAAGTTCATGTCCAGAAGAATAGCGTCGTAATCGTACTCCTTCATCAGTGTTGGAATGAGCTTGGGATTACTCTCCACATCTACTTTTTCCACATGCTGCTTCAAATACAGTCGGGCTGCATTCAATACATCCGTGTCATCATCAACAACTAAAATTCGACCGGTTTTTTTCATAATCTATTCTCGCTAAGCGCAGAGCGTTTTGCGCTTAGCTCTTATAAAGTTTTCTTAAAATTGGTGATTTTTCGACTTAGGTGGTCGAGTTTATCAAGCAAATTTTCGTGTTTCTCGGTTGAGATTATACCCCTTCTATATAAAACCACGATTACATTCGCATTTTCAAATGTCGAACTTCGGGCATGATCGAGGTAACGCTTAAATACTTTAGGAAAGCCAGAACCAGAACCTTCTGCAATATTATTCGACATACTCAGCCCGGAGCCTCTTAGTTGATCTGCAAACCTAAATAGCTTCATTTGCTCAAGTTCATCAGCTATTTCAAACAACTCCTCTGCTATATCAATAGCCATCTGCCATATCTCTAAGTCTTGAAATCTAAATTTTGCCATTCTATACCATAATTTTAGTCGCCTAAAAAACGCTAAGCGCAAAACACTTTGCGCTATACGCTATGCCAATATCATACCGTTTGTAACATTGTTCTTTTGAAGTAGTCTAATGTGTGAAACTTATGAAATAAGTGTTCGATATCGAACATTCAATGTTGGAATGTGAACATTAATCTTGAAAGAATCACCTCTAATTCACTTATTAGATCAGTTGGCTTAGTTTGGCACGTATATTGAACTAATGCTAAGAAAGTAATTCAAAATAATAGAGCAGGACATTTACGGATGGGAATGGATCGAAAGATAGAAAAGAAAACATGGACGCTTAAACGCATCCTGATGATTTTTGGCGGAGCCGCTTTTATCGGACTTAGTATTTATGCGTTTTGGTTTATGGATGTGCGATCAACACTGAATGTGGAACGGGATAAAATTACAATTTCAACGGTACAGGAAGATACTTTTCAGGAATTCATTCAGGTTACCGGAGCCGTTCAACCCATACAAACTATTTTCCTTGATGCTATTGAAGGCGGTGTTGTGCAGGAAGTCTTTCTAGAATCCGGCACCATGGTTGAGGAAGGCGATACCATTCTGACACTTACCAACTCAAGTCTTCAGCTTCAGGTACTGCAGCAAACATCGGGTTTATATGATCAAATTAATAACGTCCGAAATTCCCGTCTGAATCTGGAACAAAATACATTACAACTTCAGGAGCAGCTGGCTAATGCGGAATCTCAAAAAGAAATTCTAAAGTCTCAATTTGAGCGCCAGCAAAAGCTTGTTGATCGAGGTCTGATTTCAGAAGAGGAGTTTCAGACAACTAAAGAAAATTACGAATACCAGAGAAAGAGATATGAACTCACCTATGAGTCTTACAAAAAAGATTCAGTTCAAACTATCACTCAGCTGAGGCAGCTCAACAACTCGGAAGACCGTATGTTCCAAAACCTGAATGCCGTTCAGCAAATTCTGGATAACCTCGCTGTGACGGCTCCAATTGCTGGGCAGTTAAGCACTATCGAATTAAATCAGGGGCAATCTATTTCTTCCGGCGAGCGAATTGGTCAGGTTGATATTTTGGATGGCTACAAAGTCCGGGTCGCTATAGATGAATATCACCTCTCCCGTATTGTACGTGGACTTGAGGGTTCCTTTACTTTCGACGGAAGAGACCACAAACTGTTGATTACCAAAATCTACCCGGTCATTAACAACGGGCAGTTTGAGGTGGACATGGAATTTGTGAATAATGCACCGGAAGGCTTGCGTCGTGGGCAAACCTTACGCATCAGATTGGAATTGGGTGAATCGGCGAGTGCGGTTCAGGTTCCTCGCGGAGGGTTCTATCAAACCACCGGCGGTAACTGGATTTTTGTAGTGAATGAAAATGACGGCAAAGCGTATCGGAGAGATCTGAGATTGGGCCGACAGAATCCGGAATATTTTGAAGTCCTCGGCGGAATTTCCCCCGGCGAGAAAGTCATTACATCCAGCTATGATACCTTTGGGGATAATGAAGTACTCGTACTTGAATAAAACACTTGAATTGAACGCTGATGACACTGATTTAGCAGATGACCGCAGAAATATTATAAAACCGTGATAATCCACAGAATCAGTGTCATCCGCGTTCCACAATAAAATCAACTAAAGCCAAACATCATGATTCAAACAAAAAACCTTAAAAAAGTATATACCACGGAAGATGTGGAAACGACTGCGTTAAGCAACGTGAACCTTGAAATTAAAGAAGGGGAATTTGTCGCTATTATGGGACCTTCCGGTTGTGGAAAATCGACGCTTCTAAACATTATGGGACTGCTCGACAATCCGTCTGATGGTGAATACCACTTTCTAAACCATGAAATATCAACCCACTCAGAACGGGAACGTGCTCAGCTTCGCAAAGGGAACATCGGCTTCATTTTTCAGAGTTTTAACCTGATTGACGAACTCACGGTATTCGAGAATGTAGAATTACCATTACTCTATCTCGGTGTTGATTCAGCAGAGCGTAAAACAAAAGTAGAAGCCGCACTCGAACGAATGAGTATGATGCACCGCCGCAATCACTTTCCTCAGCAACTATCTGGTGGACAGCAGCAGCGTGTAGCTATTGCCCGAGCCGTAGTAGCAAACGCCAAACTAATCCTTGCTGATGAGCCGACTGGTAACCTGGATTCTGATCATGGAGACGAAGTGATGAAGCTGTTAGCTGAACTCAATGAAGCCGGAACCACCATTGTAATGGTAACTCACTCTCCGCATGATGCTGATTACGCACGTCGTGTCATTCACCTATTTGATGGCCATGTGGTAACCGAGAATATGCAGGAAGGCTTTCATGTGTGAAAATGATTGAGTGTTTAGGTGTTTACGTGTTTTCCAACGCTAACAATGAACACTTCAACACATTACCAATTCAACGCATAAACACTTTGTACCATGCTTAAGAATTATATTAGAATTGCACTACGGAATATCCAAAAACACAAAGGGTATTCGGCGATAAACATTTCTGGTTTAGCCATTGGCATGGCTTGCTGCCTGTTAATACTGGTGTATGTTCGGCATGAACTTAGCTACGATCAGTTTCACGAAAAATCTGAAAGGATCGTTCGGGTGAGTATGGATACCGGGGAACAACGGCCCATTGCCGTTACCCCATCTATGGTAGCTCCAACCTTGAATCAGATATCGCCAGAAGTAGAAGAATGGGTTCGCCTTTATGAACCTACCCGTTACAGCCCAGCCATTATTACTAGTGGCCAAAATAAATTTCAGGAAGACCATTTCATGTATGCTGATTCCAGCTTCTTCAAGGTCTTTAGTTTTGAATTTATCGCAGGTAACCCTGAAACAGCACTTGACGACCCTCGGTCTTTGATTCTTCCACAGTCAACAGCGAGAAAGCTATTTGGTTCTGCAAATCCTATGGGTGAGACCGTAAATGCCCGCATCTCCAATACCGATATCGACTTTGAGGTAACCGGAGTTATCAAGGATGTTCCTACAAACTCACACTTCGATTTCGATTATCTTGCCTCATTAAATACGATTCAGAGGTGGTCTCAACTTGATGATTCCAATATTCGTGCCGCAAATTTCTATACCTACCTTCTTCTCAATAATGAGAGCTCAATTCCTTTGATTGAGAATACAACGGCTACTTTTATAGCTAACAACTTACCCGAAGAACGGATCAGGGGACTGAATTTCACTCCACTCACTGATCTCTATCTCAACTCAAACTTTGATTTTGAGATTCAGCCCATGAGCAGCATGCAGAATGTGATAGGTTTCATTTTCCTTGCCATCATGGTTTTGCTGATTGCCATTATTAATTACGTAAATCTGGCTACAGCACGTTCATCCAGAAGAGGAGCTGAAGTGGGAATTCGGAAGGCTTTGGGTGCGGTAAAAGGACAGCTCGTCCGGCAGTTTTATGGTGAGTCAATCTTGCTAACCATGATTTCTGTAGGTATTGCACTACTGTTGGTTGAGTTTTTCAAAGCTCCTTTCTTCGAGCTACTTGGGCAGGATGTTAGCTTTAATCTTTTTACGGATCCTTCTATTCTGATTTTATTGGCTGTGATCACACTTTTTACCGCAGCATTGGCTGGAAGTTATCCGGCTTTTCTGCTTTCCTCCTATCAACCTGTAAAAGTACTGAAGGGAATTCTTGGTGAAAAAGCTTCCGGAGGGATTCTCAGAAAAGGATTGGTTATCTCTCAATTTGGGATCTCAACCTTTCTCATTCTCTGTACCGTCATCATATTTCAACAAACAAATTTCATACTTACTTCAGATCTGGGTTTCGACAAGGAAGAAGTGATTGTACTACCAGCACGGGATAATCAGCTTGCTGACAAACAAGACTTACTGAAAGAAGAGATACTTCGACAGCCGGGAGTCGTTAATGCCACCTATATGTCTAACGTCCCCGGTAAAGTTTTTGGGGGATATGGTTCTGTACACAATTCCACCATGGAAGCTATAGGCACAGCTGCTGGAGCGGCCGACGCCGACTTAACGGAGACTTTAGGCATCGAGCTAATTGCTGGCACTGGCTTTCCCAAAAATCCTACTTACACCCGTGAGCAAGGCTACCGGTATTTGATTAATGAGAAACTCGCAAGTGCACACGGCTGGGAACCGGAAGAAGCCATCGGTCAATTTTTTAACGTAGTAGGTAACCGTGAAGGAGAAGTGGTAGGAGTTATGAAAGACTTCAATTACCAGTCTTTAAGAGAAGAAGTGGAACCTCTCGCACTATTCATGCATGAACAAATGTATAATTACCTGCTGATTAAAGTTGCTCCGGAAAACATCAGAGGAACAATAGCGTCACTGGAAAATACCTGGGACAATATTGCTCCCCACCGACCATTTGAGTTCGAATTCATGGATCAGCAACTGAACGCCTTATATCAATCAGAATTACGAACCCGTGACCTTTCAATGGTCTTTTCAGGATTGGCGATATTCATAGCCTGCCTGGGTTTAATCGGACTTTCCTCCTTCCTCATAGAGCGCCGGGCTAAAGAAATTGGAATACGAAAAGTATTAGGAGCTTCTGTAGCAGGAATTGTTGCCCTCCTGTCATCTGACTTCCTGAAGTTAGTGGGAATCGGATTTCTGGTTGGAGCCCCCATAGCTTGGTATCTCATGGAGCAATGGCTCACCAACTTTGCCTACCGCATCGATATCGGCGTTATGGTTTTTCTGTCTGTTGGAATAATTGCAGCATTCATCGCCATCCTCACGGTAAGCTGGCAATCCATAAAAGCTGCTTTAGCAAATCCTGTAGATAGTTTGAAAAGTGAATAGAATATTTTTTGTAGCCTTAGTTCTTACTCTTTTTAGTTCCTTTGCATTTGCTCAACAACAAATGGCCGTCACTGTAGATGACCTTCCAGTTGTTCATTATGGTATTCAAGATCCTGAGTTCCAAAAGGAACTTACTCTTCAACTCATCAAAACTTTTGAGGAGTATAGTATCCCAGCCATTGGCTATGTGAATGAGGGTAAACTTTATGATGATGGCAAACTGGATTCTAACAAGGTTCAACTTTTAGAACTTTGGCTAAGCAATGGTTTTGAATTGGGTAATCATACCTTTAGTCATCCCAATTATCATGAAACACCTTTTCATAGATTCTCCGCTAATGTTCTGAGAGGAGAAAAAATCACAAAACCTCTTTCCCAAAAACATGACCTCCCTTACCGATATTTCCGGCATCCTTACTTGCGAATTGGCACTTCCCAATCACATGCCGATTCCCTTCGCAGGTTTCTTCAACAAAATGGATACACTCCGGCTCCCGTTACCATTGATAATGAAGACTACATTTTTGCCAAAGCCTACCACATTGCATATAGCCGAAATGACCGTGAACTGATGGGAAAGGTTGGAGAAACTTATGTGGAATACATGGAAGAAAAACTTCAGTTCTACGAAAAATCGTCAGAGACTTTATTTGGCAGAAATATCCCACAAACCCTTCTGATTCATGCCAACCTTCTGAATGCTCACTATCTGGATGACTTAGCAGAAATGTATGTGAGCTATGGATATTCCTTTATTTCTCAGGAAGAAGTTTTAGAAGACGAATCTTATCAAACACCGGTAACCCGTTACGGACCGTGGGGTATTTCCTGGATTGATCGATGGGCTATCAGTCGTGGAGTAGATCGGACATTTTTTGAGGATGATCCCCTTACTCCGGATTTTATTAAAGATCTGTCTAATAACCGCTAGCAGATCCGGTCGATTTTTTCAAACCCTGTTTTCTCTGAGCTGTATTGACGGCATGCGGTAAATTTGGAGACTTTCTATGCTTCGTGCCCACTTCATAAGCGTAAGCATAACTCAGCACTTTATGATCCTCAAAAATTCGGCCTAAAAACTGAATTCCAGCCGGCAGATTTTCATCTAAAAACCCCATGGGAACGGTGACTGCCGGTTGCCCAGTATGCGGAGCTATGATATGATTATTATCTCCCAGCGTGTGATAGGTACTTGCTTTCACAGGTGGTTTATTCCAGGACGGGTAAATAATTACATCTACTCTATTCCTGTTCATGCTGCTTTCTATAGCCTCTCGAAAAGCAATTCTTTTTGTATCGGAAAAAGGACCGCCACAAACTGTTTCGCCCTGTTGGTTCATATATTGCTGATAGTTGATAAGATCGCTTTCGATATACTTGGAGTACTTACCGGAAGCCACTAATTCTTTTAAGTCTGAAAAGGGAGCATCTTCACCAATTTCTTCTAAAAAGGCATTCAAATCATCCTGAAAAACAGCACACCATTGATTGTGGCGAAGTGCATCGAATCCTGGAACCTCAAAAGGATCTATGATGATGGCTCCCATTTCTCTTAAACCCTCAATAGCCTGATCAAATAAATCATTCATCGCTGGGCTTGCATAATCACTGAGCTTTCTAAATACCCCAACCCTCACCCCGGATAGGGAACCCCGCTTTAAATATTTTGTGTAGCTATCCGGCTTTTTTTCTTTACCAAACTCAGTAATAGGATCCTTGTGATCGTAGCCATTTATTACTTCCACGACTCTGGCTGCATCTTCAACTGTTCTCGTCATGGGACCGGGAACATCATTTCGGAGGTTAAGAGGAACAATTCCTTTCCTACTTGTCAAACCCATGGAGGGCCGAACTCCAACCAATGCATTGTGTGATGAAGGCCCACGAATTGAACCGCCTGTATCCGTTCCTATTCCAACCATTCCAAAATTTGATGTTATAGCCGCAGCCGTACCTCCGCTTGAACCAGCTGTAGCATAGGCCGTGTTATACGGATTCAGAGTCTCTCCCGTCAAAGAGCTGATGGTTACGTTTGAGTTAATTCCCCATTCAGCCATGTTCGATTTTGCAAGGATTATAGCACCCGCTTCTTTTAACCGAACCACGATGGAAGCATCTTCTTTTGGCATATAGCCTTTGAGTGCCAATGAACCTGCCGTAGTCTCCATGCCTGCCACATTGATATTTTCCTTCACAATTACAGGAATTCCATGGAGAGGACGAAGTTTGCCAGTGGTTTTAAATTCCTCATCTAGCAGGCGGGCCGATTCCAGGGCCTGTTTATTAATCGCGGTAATAGCGTTAATTTTTGTAGGCTGATCAAATTTTTGAATTCGATCCAGGTAAATAGTTACCAGTTCTTCAGCCGTGAGATTCCCTTTCTTGAAAGCAGCATGAACTTCTTTAATGGTGAGCTCAGCCACGTTAAATTTCTTCTTTTCCGAAGATGGCGAATTCTGCCACGCTAAGGTCTCATTTTGTATCGTCACTGTAAAGATGACTATGAGAATTATGAAAACAAAAAAGCTTTTTAGACCCAATGTATTGATGAATTTTTAGTGCTTAATGAAAACGAAATTAAATAGGAATTATTCATTATCATCGTAAAAATATATTCGTAGAAATTTTTTACAATTCTGAAAAAATCAATGACCGATTGATGGTTTTCTATTTTTTAGCTTCAAGCCTACTCTTATGAAAAACCCACTCAGCCTTCCGAAACTCACACTTTCTTTGCTCGCTTTACTGTTCGGTAGTTTCTCAGCAGTTTCTCAAGTAGCAGCGCCCTCTCCAATCGGCCCCGTGTCTGATGAACATCAGATGATGTGGCATCAGATGGAAATGAACGCTTTTATTCACTTTAGCATCAATACATTCACCGATAAAGAATGGGGGTTTGGGGATGAGTCTCCGGAGCTTTTCAACCCTGCTCAACTTGATACCGAGCAATGGACTCAGGTTTTGAAGGAAACGGGCTTTAAGGGAGTAATACTTACCGTAAAACACCATGATGGCTTCTCGCTTTGGCCCACCGAATATTCAGATCATTCCATCGAAAACAGTCCTTACAAAAATGGCGAGGGAGACATCGTCAAGGAGCTCTCTGATGCCTGCAAAAAATATGGGTTAAAGTTCGGTATATATCTTTCTCCATGGGATCGCAATCATCCCAAGTATGGGCAACCCGAATACATAACCTACTATCGAAATCAGCTTACTGAATTGTTCACAAATTATGGTGATGTATTTGAAATGTGGTTTGATGGAGCCAATGGTGGTGACGGCTATTACGGTGGCGCAAATGAAACCCGAACCATCGACAAACAGAATTACTATGATTGGCCTGCTACCCTTGCCCATGTTTCGGATATGCAGCCGGATGTATTGTTCTTCAGTGATGCCGGACCCGATTTAAGATGGGCTGGAAATGAAAATGGTGTAGGCGGAAAGACCAACTGGAATACCATCACCCCAGACACAATCTATGCCGGGAAACCCGGAATTGGTGGCTTATTGAATACCGGTTCTATCGACGGGACTGATTGGATTCCGGCCGAAGTAAATACTTCTATCCGCCCGGGTTGGTTTTATCATGAAAAAGAAGATTCGCTCGTTAAAACACCGAACGAATTGCTCGATACCTACTTAACTTCTGTCGGTCGCGGCTCTACGTTATTACTCAATATCCCACCCGATCAACGAGGGCTTTTCCATGAAAATGACGTGCAGGCTTTAAAAGAATGGAGAGCCTTACTTGACCGTGAGTTTGGCAAGAATCTGGCTATGAATGCTCAAGTCACCACTAATACTTTCAGAGGATCTGACCGTCGGTTTAGTCCGGGTAACGTCATCGATAACGACCCGGAAACGTATTGGGCTACGGATGATGAAATTCATACCGGAACTTTAGAATTAGACCTTGGATCATCCCAAGAAGTTAAATACATCGTGTTGCAGGAATACATCCAGCTTGGACAGCGCGTTAAAGCTTTTGAAATAGAACTCTGGGATGGAAAAAGCTGGAGCAAAGCTGCAGATGAAACCACCATAGGGTATAAGAGAATTCTGGAAATTGGTCCTGTCATGACTGAAAAGATCAGGGTTAAGATTATTGACTCTAAAGCGGCTCCTGTCATTTCCAATATCGAAGTCTATTAATAACGCTCCACAAACAAGTTTCCCCTTTTAAAAGTGGATACTTTATGGACGTAAAAGAACTATTCTCTAAGGAAAAACAATTTTCTCTGTAACGATTTAAGATTTTAGACGTGTAATCCCCGCAACACTTAATCGGGTTAGACCATGTTTAAAAATTATCTTAAAACTGCTTTTCGGAGTTTCAAACGTCACAAAAGTTCTTTTCTAATTAATGTTATCGGGCTCTCCATTGGGATGGCTTGCAGTATCTTGATTCTGCTTTGGGTACTCGATGAACTTGAGTATGATCGCTTCCATGCTGATGTTGACCAGATATATCAGGTTATGGAGCATCAGTCCTACTCTGCGGATGTCATGACTACCCTTTCGACACCCGGTATTCTTGCGCCCGCACTTAAAGAGGAAGTACCTGAATTCCAGTACACCTCAACTTACACTTGGCCTGTGGAGTATCTATTCACAAAAGAGAGTAAATCTTTAAAGGAAACCGGGTTTTATGCACGGCCCGATATCTTCCACATTCTTGACATCAACTTACTTCATGGCAATCGGGATGAACTTATCAATAGTCCAAAAACGGTCGTTGTATCAAAAGAGATTGCGGTAAAATACTTTGGAACCGAAAATGCCGTAGGTGAATCTATTACCCTGAATTCAAATGCTGTCCATACTGTAACTGGTGTTTTTGAAAAACTGCCTGAAAATTCCAGCTTCCAATTTGATTACGTACTCCCCTTTGAAGACTGGTTAGCCAATAATGATTGGGCAACTTCCTGGGGAAATAACGGTCCCCGAACCATCACTAAGCTTTACCCCGGTGTTGATGTGGATGCCCTCAACAGAAAGATTGCTGATTTTGTACAGCAGAAGGATGAAGATGACTCCAATGTCGAACTTTTCGTGTATCCTTCTGCTGATTTATATCTCTATGGTCAGTTTGAGAATCGAGTACAAACCGGTGGCCGCATCGATTATGTTCGCCTATTTACTGTAGTTGCTATTTTCATCTTGTTAATTGCCTGTATCAACTTTATGAATTTAAGCACGGCTAAAGCAACTAAGCGGGCAAAAGAAGTTGGAATCCGAAAGTCAATCGGTGCCAGTCAGGGTTCATTGATTGGTCAATTTCTCGGTGAGTCTATGATGATCACTTTTTTCTCGCTGATTGTTTCTGTGTTTTTTGTTGAATTGAGCCTCCCGGTATTTAATGACCTCACCAGTAAAGCCATTGATGTACAATATGGAGACCCAACACTTCTATTGATCTTCTTGGGAACCGCTCTCTTTACCGGGTTTATAGCCGGAAGTTATCCCGCTTTCTATCTTTCTTCTTTTGAGGCTGTTAAAACACTCAAAGGAAATCTTAAAATTTCGGGGAGTGAGGCATTTGCCCGAAAAGGATTGGTTGTATTTCAATTCACCCTTTCGGTCATCCTGATTATCTCTACCATCGTGGTGTACCAACAAATTCAATACACACAGAATAAAAGCCTGGGTTATAAAAAAGAAAACCTGATTACATTCACAGTTGAGGGCGATGTTCGCAATAACTGGGACACCTTTAAAGAACAGATTAAAACCATTCCAGGTGTTGTAAATGCTTCCAGGTCTAATTCTTCATTCCTTGGGCGGAATTCAAATACATCCGGATTAGACTGGCCTGGCAAACTGCCCGATACACAAATATTGTTTGAAAATGTATCAGCCGATTATGGCCTTGTCGAGACTATGGGCTTTGAGGTAATTTCAGGGCGCACGCACTCCGAAGAATTTGGAGCCGATACTTCCCGAATCCTTATTAATGAAGTAGCTGCTAACGTCATGGGACTCGATAACCCTGTTGGCCAATTCATTACCCTTTGGGGTGAAGAAACAGAAATCATTGGCTTGGTAAGAGACTTCAATTATGAAAATCTACGTAATGATATTGAACCTTTATTCTTTCGCTTAAGTGAATTTGGAGGCTCTGCCTATGTTCGAATAGAATCGGATAATATCCGGGAAACGCTGGCTCAAGTCGAAGATAAATACAAAGAATTCAACCCCACCTATCCATTTGCCTATGAGTTCATGGATGACCAATACGCCGCATTATACCGGAGTGAACAGCGCATAGGAGATTTAGCAAAATACTTTTCCATTTTTGCTGTCATCATTTCCTGTCTTGGATTATTTGGCTTATCAGCCTTTACTGCAGAACAGCGAGCTAAAGAAATTGGGGTTCGAAAGGTATTGGGAGCAACCGTTCAAAGTTTGGTTATTCACCTTACCAAAGATTTCACCAAACTGGTTCTTATTGCCATCCTTATAGCTATTCCTGTTTCTTGGTGGATGATGGATACCTGGCTCTCTGATTTTGCATACAACGCCGGGCTAAGCTGGTGGATTTTTGCCGGTTCCGGATTTCTTGCAGTAGTAATAGCCTGGCTAACAGTAAGCTGGCAGTCCATTAAAGCTGCACTCATGAATCCGGTTCAGAGTTTGAAGAGTGAGTGATTTGTTACGTGCTAAAGTGTTTAAGTGTTTGAGGCACTTAAACACTCAAATACGTTAAACCTTACTGTCCACAAGCGCACACCCGGTGTTTAAAAGCGAACAGGCTTACATAGCAAAAGTTTATTTAGAGAGCTTTGAAGGGGTTCTCTAAACTTTGGTACGATAGTTGGATAGCTAATCTTGTTTCTATTTGATTAACAACGTATCCACAAAACGGAGCTAGCTATGTTTAAGAACTATTTTAAAATTGCCCTCAGGAATCTTTTCAAAAATAGACTTTACTCTGTTATTAATATTCTTGGTTTATCTGTTGGGTTAGGCTGCGTTATGTTAATTACTGTATATGTAATGCATGAACTTTCTTATGACAAATTTCATGAAAATTATACTGAGTTATACAGAGTAACCGAGAGCTATAAAGCTGATGGCAATACCGATACCTATGCAACTACCTATTCAGCACTGGCTCCCGCTTTGGAAATGGAGTTTCCAACCATAAAAAGGGTTACACATTTATATCCAAGTTCAGGGTTAATCACCGGACCTGATAACACTAGTTACCAAGAAGATGGGATTGTCTTGGCAGACTCTTCATTCTTTGAAATGTTTTCCTTTCCCTTAAAAAAAGGAAACCCAGCTACCGCTTTAGATAAACCATTTACTTTGGTCATCACAGAACAAGTAGCCACAAAGTTTTTTGGCGATGAAGATCCTATGGGAAAGTCTTTAAGACTTAAGGACTCAAGAAATACTTTTGATTTTGAAATTACAGGAGTTGCGTTAAACCCACCAAGCAACTCTCATATTCAGTTTGATTATGTTATCTCATATGAAAGTTTGAGCCGCCTCAGACCTTGGGAATATAACGTGAAATATCATCCCCCAATGTATACCTATGTTCAGTTAAACAAGCCTGAGGATGTACAGGGCCTTATATTTCAATTTCCTGCATTTGAGGAAAAATATTATGGGAATGAGTACGCTGAGGCCAGCAGTTTTGGCCTTCAACCTATCTCTGATATTCATCTCCACTCAAACCTTCAGAATGAAATATCTGCTAATTTTGACATTACCTACATCTACATCTTTTCCGGAATAGGACTTTTCATACTCATCATCGCTTGCACCAATTTTATGAACCTGGCTACCGCCAGATCTGCGAAAAGAGGCCTTGAGGTTGGAATGAGGAAAACAATGGGGGCAGTTCGGGGTCAGCTTATAGGCCAATTTTTAGGCGAAGCTATTATCATGACTGTACTGGGTTTTGGGTTTGCTCTGATTTTTGTTGAAGCTATTTTCCCTTACTTCAATGAATTAACCGGCTACAAACTTTCTCTGTCTTATTTTGCTGATTGGAATATTATCGTACCCGTTATTCTGGCTGTAGTTGGGATAGGTATTTTAGCAGGAAGCTATCCTGCTTTTTACTTGTCTTCATTTAAGCCCATTCAAACACTAAAAGGAAAAAGTATAACCGAAAAGTCATCGATTACTTCTTTCCGAAAAGGGCTGGTTGTATTTCAGTTTTGTGTTTCTACTGCACTCATCTTCGCTACCATTATCATAACCCAACAGCTAGACTATATTCAAAATAAAAAGCTGGGATTTGAAAAGGAGCAAGTTTTGATCATGCCCATCCGTGAAACGGCTAATCAGTTTAACATTTCTACGCTTAAAGAAGAGATTGAACGAATTCCGGGAGTTCAATCCGCCTCCGCCGCCTCTGGTTTACCAGGTATAAAATCTGGCATTCACGGTTTTATGGTGACTCCTGAAGATAACCCCGGCGACTCGGTTGGGATGCAAACCCTTACCGTTGATTTTGGTTATCTGGAAACACTTGGACTAAATCTGATTTCAGGAAGAGATTTCTCTGAAGAATTCTCCACCGATGAGGAAGAAGCATTTATCATAAACGAAACAGCAGCTAAACGCCTGGGATGGACAGACAATCCGTTAGATAAAGAGCTTACTCTTAGCTTTTATGTTACAGACTTAGTTCGCAAGAAAGGAAAAGTGATTGGTGTGGTAGAAGACTTCCAGTACAATTCTCTGCACAACAAAATAGACCCTGTCATTATTCATGTTTTTAAACGCACTTTTTATCACGACTATTTATCAGTCAAACTTACTTCAAATGAAATCAGAGATGTTGCTGCCAGCATTGAGGAAAAGTGGAGTGCCTTTAACCCAGAGCGTCCGTTTGAATATTTCTTTCTAGACACCACCTTCGACAGTATGTACCGCTCTGAGGCAAAGCTTAGTAATATATTTAAAGCTTTTGCCTTCATTGCTATCCTAATTGCAAGCCTTGGGCTACTTGGATTGGCTTCCTATAGTATTCAACAGCGGGTTAAAGAAATTGGCATCAGAAAAGTGATGGGGGCAACGGTCTCCGATATCGTGATGCTACTTGGAAAAGACTTTACCTTGCTTGTGATTTTAGCTCAGGTTCTTGCTCTCCCACTAGTCTATGTTTTTATGAACCGCTGGCTAAACAACTTCAGTGAACAAACCACCGTCTCATTATGGGTTTTTGTTCTTTGCTCATTAGCAGTACTGATTGTTTCTTGGTTTACCATTGGAGTTCAGGCCATTAAATCAGCCACAGCAAACCCCGTTAAAACACTTCGGAGTGAATAAACTAAAAATACAATAACCGGCTGCAGGAATTCACCTATCGCAACCCTATCCCGTGATGGAAATTCCTGTTAGCTGGTTTAATACCTTTCAATTATGTATTGAATACGGAAAAACCAAAACTGTTCGATAATGTACACCTGCTGTTTAATAGCGAACAGGCTCGTAGCTCTCTTTAGGCTTTAAAGCCCTTTTCATAACTATTTCCCGGTTTGGTATGATAGTTGAATAGTTAGGTATAGATAAAATTAACAGGATATTTCTATGCTGAAAAACTACTTCAAAATCGCCTTTCGGAACCTTTTTAAAAACAAGGTTTATTCGTCTATCAATATTTTTGGACTGGCAGCTGGAATTGCTTGCTGTATCCTCATAGCATTATATGTACATAATGAATGGAGCTACGACTCATTTCATTCTAAGGCGGATCGTACGTACCGTGTATGGTACGAAGAGACTACCCCCGATCAACGAGTACTTGCTAACACGGCAACGCCGGTGATCCTAAGTCCAACAATTCAGGATAACATCCCAGAGGTTGAACACATCACCTACCTATTTAACTTCAATAACCTGGTCAAAACTGTTCAAAAACCGGAAGCGCAAAGTGAAGGAGTCTTGGTTGTTAATGATGATTTCTTTCAGATGTTTGATTTTGAGCTATTGCAGGGAGATAAATCAACTATTTTCAACAACCCCTCATCGGTAGTGTTGTCTGAGTCTGTAGCAAAGCGACTTTTTGGAAATCAGAATCCGGTTCAACAGGGGTTATCCATTCGAATCGGAGATGAATATCAGGAATTTTCAATAAGTGGCGTCATTGAAGACACTCCAACTAATTCGAGCCTTCCCTACAATATTCTGATGCCCTACGAAAACCTTAAGAACCTCATTTCTGAGCAGGGCCGGCAGAGTTGGTTTAATATTTATGGAAGTACTTATCTCACTTTAAGCGAAGGTGTGGATCCCTCAACACTGGACGAGAAGTTTGCTGCTATGATGGAAAGCACTTTAGGCCCCGATGTGTATGAAGAAACCCAATACACAATTAACCTTCAGCCTTTGACAGATATTCACCTTAACACGGAACTTGCCGGCGGACTCGCCTCTGTAAGCGATCCTGTTTACTCTTATATACTCAGTGTAATCGCCTTCCTCATTTTGCTCATTGCCTGTGTCAATTTTATGACACTTTCCATCAGCCGTTCTACATCCAGAGCTAAAGAAGTAGGAATACGAAAAACTATCGGTGCGATTCGTCAACATTTGATGTATCAATTTTGGGGTGAAGCTCTCTTGATGACGGTCATTGCTTTTGTTTTTGGTCTTACCTTTGCTGAGTTTTTACTTCCTCTCTTTAATGAATTATCAGGAACAGAGCTGAACCTCAGTTACTCTCTCGGTATGATAGGTAGCCTTACTGTAACTGCTATCATTGTGAGTTTATTTGCAGGCATATATCCGGCATTGGTTTTATCCGGGTTCCGGCCGATTGAAGTACTTAAGGGACGAATTAGGATGTCATCTGGAAAAGGGCGCTTCCAACAGTTTATGGTGGTATTGCAGTTTGCTCTTTCTATTTCCCTGATCATTGGCACCATCACCATTCAACAGCAGTTAAACTATGTTCAAAACAAAAATCTCGGCTTTCAAAAGGATCAGGTTTTGGTATTTGATACAGGTATCACTAATACTCCACAAAACGATCCTGATGATGTATTTGAAAATGCTGCTCGTATTAAGCAATTGCTTGAAAATCAGCTTGGGGCTTCACCCGAAATAAGCTCCATTACAGTTTCTTCTTTCACTCCGGTTCAAACCGGTGGTTGGTTTCAGCTTGGCTTTACAGATAACGAACAACAAGTCCGTAACTTCCACGGTAATGTGGTTGATGCGGACTTTATTCCATCACTTGGTATTCAAGTTTTAGAAGGAAGAAATTTCTCAGAAGAAAACACCAGCGATCAGCGCCGGGCTATCATTGTAAATCAGGCGATGGTTGATTATTTCGGTTGGGAAAACCCTTTAGGCGAGAGCTTACCCGGACCGGAGTTTGTTGATCATGAAGTAATTGGCGTGGTTGAAAACTTCCATTATGAATCTCTGCATACCTCAGTAGATCCGCTAGCTATGTCTATGTCATTTGAAACTCTTTTTTCAGGAATCCAGAATCTGGGTATTAGCAATTCATTTGATCCCAGAATTTCTGTAAACCTCACAACATCTGATATCCAACAGACTGTAGGGAATATCCGGGAAGTATTTGCTACTGTTGCCCCTGGAACTCCCTTTAATTATACCTTTGTAGATCAGGCTTTGGATGCGCAATATCGACAAGAGCAAAGGTTGAGTAGAATTGTAGCTACGGGTTCCATCATCGCAATTATCATTGCCTGCCTTGGATTATTTGGCTTAGCATCGCTGATGGTCATCCGGAAAACCAAAGAGATCGGAGTTCGAAAGGTACTTGGAGCCTCTTCAGGTAATATCGTACTATTGGTCAATAAAGAATTCACAAAACTGGTCGCTATTGCTTTCGTAATTGCAGCTCCCGTTGCCTGGTATGGAATGAAAACCTGGCTTCAGGATTTTGCTTACCGCATTGAACTCGGCATCGGCATTTTTCTTTTGGCTGGGATGGTAACGCTTGCCGTGGCCTGGCTCACAGTGAGTTATCAGTCCATCAAAGCTACATTAATTAATCCAACTGAAAGTTTAAGAAGTGAATAATTTTACGTACTAACATTTTGAAGGTGTTTACGTGTTAACGTTAGAGTACACGTAAACACAGAAACACTTTCACACATTATCTCATGATCCAACTAAGAAACATCGACAAGTATATCGATAAGCGGTTTCAGCGCACTTTTATCCTAAAAGACATTAATCTGGATATTGTTGAAGGCGACTTTGTTACTATTATGGGACCAAGTGGTGCGGGTAAATCAACGCTGCTGAATATTCTCGGATTTCTTGATGATGCCTCAGAAGGTGAATACCAATTCCTCGGAGAGCCGGTTCATAACCTTAGTGAAAGGAAAAAATCAGATTATCATAAATCCCACATTGGTTTCGTATTTCAAGCCTACCATCTGATCGATGAGCTCACCGTTTATGAAAATATTGAGATGCCCCTTCTCTACAGAAAAGTAAAAGGAAAACAGCGCAAAGCCATGGTCGCGGATATTTTGGATCGATTTAATATCGTGGCTAAAAAAGACTTATTCCCTCCCCAGCTATCAGGTGGTCAGCAACAGGTGGTTGGTGTTGCCCGAGCTATCATCGGAAGCCCCAAGCTTCTTCTTGCCGATGAACCCACCGGAAACCTCCATTCCGAACAAAGCGAGCAAATCATGGAGATGTTTAAGAAGCTTAATGATGAAGGGGTGACCATCATACAGGTAACCCATTCGGAAAAAATGGCTTCCTACGGCAATCGAATAATCAACCTTAAAGATGGGGTGCTTTTGAAAGATGATCCCTATGAAGAAACCAAGGAAATAGCATAATCTATTTATAACTTAAAGGTAGAGATAATAAAATGTTCACTGAGCGCCAATAGTATAGGCTTTATTCCACCCTCTTGATTACCATAATGGTAATATCATCACTTTGCTTAAAGCCATCTGAATGTAACTTAACCTGGTCATAAATTTCCTTGAGTATAAAGGAAGCCGATTCAGAGTAATTTTTTTCGACAACATTTATCGTTCTCTCAAGACCAAATTGTTCGTAATCCTTATTCATTGCCTCTGTAATTCCATCTGTATAGATAACTACAGTATCATTAGGCAACAGAGATAATTTTTCACTTTCATATTCCGCCTCACCTAATACGCCTAAGAGCATACCGGTAGCTTCTAAACTCGAAAATAGCTTCTTCCCTCTAAATATAAGGGGTTGATCATGGCCTGCATTGCAATAGTGTATCTCGTGATTGGCGGGATCCAGCACTCCGTAAAACAATGTCGCGAATTTACTTGGGTCTGTATTGCGATGAAGCAACTTATTGATGTTGGACACACACTCTCTCGATCCTAAATTTATTAAAGCCTGACTTCTCAGAGAAGCTTGTAAATTAGCCATTAGCAAAGCTGCCGGCATTCCTTTTCCGGTAACATCACCCACGCAGAATCCTAGATTGCTATTACTCAGAGTTATAAAGTCGTAGTAATCACCGCCCACTTCTTTCGCTGGAATATTCATCCCTGCTATTTCGTACCCCGAAATCTCAGGATTACTATCAGGCAGAAGGTTGTTTTGAATTCTTGTAGCAACCTTCATTTCCTCTTTTAAAAGCAGATATTCTTTTTCTTCCTCATACAGTCGAGAATTCTCGATAATCTGTGCAGATTGAGATGCGATGATTGTCAAAAGCCGGCGATCTTTGTCCTCAAAATCTTTTTCATTTTTTTTATTAAAAACGGCTAGGTACCCAATCAGCTTCCCTTTTGCAATTAGAGGTACACACAACATATTTCGTATAGACCTGTCATTATTATCCGGAAGTGTAAAACGGGAATCATTAATTACATCATTACTTAATAGCGGTTCTTGTTTCAAAAGCATCCATCCCGTGATCTGATTATCTAGATGAAATGGAACCTGTTTTTGTGTAAGATCCTGCTTCCGGATCATGGTGTGAAAAATCTCTCCCTCTTCCTCTTTCACCAATAAACTGACTGTACCTTCTTCAACGTGTAAATGCTTTACACATTTCAATACAATCATATCAATGATTTCTTCAACAGACTGTGTTGAGCTTATCGATGAAGCAATATTGTTCAATATTGACAGCTCGTTTACAGCTAATTTTAATTTCTGATTCTCGTCAGTAAGCTTTTGAAACTCATCCATAATAACGGGCTAGAAAGTATTTTTTAGATCAAGCAAGTAAAAATAAACCATTAATACATTATTTAATGTACATTAAAATAGAGTTACGCAGTATCTGTTACAGCATATTTGTTCAAAATATTTAAAAGGCAATGATTGGAAAGCAAATTCTTCATTACCAGGTTTTGCAAAAACTTGGGGAAGGCGGCATGGGGATGGTTTATCTTGCGGAGGATACAAAGCTAAAAAGAAAAGTAGCTTTAAAATTCATTTCCTCTAGAATAAGTTCTAATGACTCAGAAGTTGAGCGCTTTAGAAACGAAGCACGCATAACAGCCTCTTTGAGTCATCCTAACATTGCTCAAGTTTATGCTATAGAGGATTCAGAGCATGGGAGCTTCATAGCCATGCAGTATGTCGATGGGGTCGAACTCGGCACATATATATCTGAACAAAACGCTTCGATTAAACAAAAAGAAGATATCGCATTAAAGGTAGCTCGCGGAATAGGAGCAGCCCATAAAAAAGATATTATACATAAAGATATTAAAGCCGGTAACATAATGGTTACCCCTGAAGGTGAGGTTAAAGTTCTAGACTTTGGGATAGCCGAGCTTTCATCATCAACAAAAGAAACAAGTTCGGGAGAGTATTCGGGTACTGCAACCTACATGGCTCCGGAGTTGGTAGTAGGAAAAGATGCTGATATTCGTTCTGAAGTATGGGCTTACGGTGTGGTTCTATATCAATTATTCACGGGTGAACTCCCCTTTGATGGCGCTTATGAGCAGGCAATCACCTATTCGATTCTAGATGAAGAACCGACACCGGTAAAAGAACGTGCAGAAAACATCCCGTCATACGTAGAAGAAATCATCAACAAATGTTTACAAAAAAAGCCAGAAGAACGGTATCAAAGCTTTGACGAAATTTTATCGGTATTTGAAAATCATGCTCGAAGTTCTGCAAGAAGTGACTCTTCTTCAAAGGGCAATTTCACACCGTTAAAAATAGCCCTAACAATAATCATCAGTATTTCACTGATAGGCGTTTTTATTTATGGTGGAATGCAGATTGCTTCATCTGAACCTGATACTCAAAAATTAGCCATCATTCCCTTTAAGAATGTAAGTAATGATGATGCTAGCCGTATTTTATTGGATGGCGTCCTGGAAACTATGACCAGCAAGCTCTCCCAAATTGATAATTATAAAGATGCTTTATGGGTTATACCGTCTAGTGAAGTTTTAAGTAATAATGTGCAATCTCCTCAAGAAGCATATAAACTTTTCGGAGTCAATTTAGCGGTTACCGGTAGTTTTCAGGATTTAAACGATAGAAAACGATTGACCATCAATTTAATCGATGCTAAAAATTTAAGGCAGCTGAAGTCAAGTGTAATCGATATCTCGGGAGATAATGTAGTGAACCTTCAGACTGAGACGGTCTTGAAGCTGATAGAAATGCTGGACATAACAACAAATGATAGAATCAAGGCCACGCTAGCTCAGGGGACTACCGAAATCCCGGCAGCCTCATCTTATTACCTGAATGGAGTTGGTTATCTGTACAAATACTCGCAAAGCGACAACTTGGAAAATGCGATTATACTGTTCAAAAAAGCGGTAGAAGAGGACCCAAATTACGCATTAGCATTTGCTGCTCTTGGAGAATCTTATTGGCGTAGATATGAAATATCGGGTGGTGTAACTTATGTCGACTCCGCAAAGTTGTACCTGAACAGAGCCATGGATATCAACAGTGAATTGATACCGGTCCAACAAACCATGGGCTTACTTGACCTCGGTACAGGTGATTATGATGAAGCTGTTGCAATATTTACTTCCATTCTGGAACAGGAACCGGGTAATGAAATAGCATATGGCGGTTTAGCAGAAGCTTACGATAATCTTGGTATGTATGAAGAAGCGGAACAAACTTACAAAAAGGCGATCTCTTTGAAGCCGGATTATTGGCTCAGTTATAAGCTTCTTGGAAATTTTTACCTTCGAAATGGAGATTACCAAAAAGCCATAGATCCTTTATATAGAGTTGTTCAACTTACCCCAGACAATTTTGATGGATATTCAAATATTGGAGTAGCTTACTACTATCAGTCGAACTGGGAAATGGCAAAACAGTATTTTGCACAGTCATACGAAATTGAACCAACGGAATCGGCTGCTTCGAATTTAGGTACTGTTAATTATTTGGAATCAAACTATTCAGAAGCAGCGAAGTATTACGCTTTAGCTTTAGAAAATAACCCCAATAATTATGCCATCTGGGGTAATTTAGCTTCCGTACAAGGTCTTTTAGGGAAAGAGGAAGAGGAACGAGCTAACTACGAAAAAGCAATTGAAGTTGCTGAGAACCAGCTTAAGGTCAACCCTAATGACGTAAACATTAATGCTGTCTTAGGATCCTATTATGCCGATATCGGAGACTCCGTTAAGTCCGTTTTTTATATTGAAAAAACACTAAGGTTGGCCCCTCAAGTCCCGAGCATCACATTCAGAGCAGCAAGTGCTTACGAAAACTTGGGCAACAGAGAAAGAGCTATCGATTTGATGATTAAAGCGGTAGAACAAGACTACCCTCTTGAGAATATTCTAAATCAGCCTGAACTATCTGAGTTGGTATCTGATCAACGATTTCAAGAGTTAATAAATAACTTTCCTCCCAGTGATTAGGATTCATTTCGGCAATAAAGTACATTATTCCACAATTCGGAGTTTAAAAAAAAGAGGTACAAATGAAGAGTAAAATAATAACATGGGTAGCACTTATTGCAGTAGCAGTGGTCAGTACAGCATCTGTTTCACAAATGAAAAAGATCAAGTACTCAGTAAAAAAAATGGACAGTACATGGTTTGTTGTAGATGAAAGGAACAGGCCGCTTCCAATTGAAGCAAATAGAAAAGACGATATCGAATGGTCGGCTGAAGGATCCGATCTTCTATTTCAGTTCCCGGATAAACTGAGCGTTTTCTTCACAAAAGAAGACGGAAGTACGGTAGGTGATAGTTATTACATAGAAGTGAAGGACGGTAAAAAGCTTAAGCTTAAAGTTAAACAAGACGCTCCTGTGGGAAGGTTCGTATATTCTATTCTCGTTAAAAAGGATGGCACTTATGCGGAAGGTAGCTCACCCCCTGTAATAATTATTAGATAAAACGATCTATATTTTTCCAAACTAATCCAAAGCCTCCAGTCCAGATACTTATAATATGAGCATCTTTAAAAAACTGTTTGGTGGCTTTGGATCTTCAAAAGAAGAATCTCCTCCCCCAGATTTTAATCTCTCTGGTATTCTTGATCGAATAAGCGATAAAGAAGCCACCAACGTAATAGAACCCGGTCGTAAAATTCACTCCTTCCACTATGATCTGCTTGAAATTAGAACCGACCGCGATATAACCGGACATTACCGGGTTACAGTTTGGCAAGGCAAAGAACGCCTTTACAGTTTTACCGTTTTTGCTAAACAAGGTGAATATGACAAGCTGGAAAGAGCTTATTCTGAAATCAATGACTTCCTGAAAGGTGACCAAAAAATATCCTCCCTTCCTAAAACTGATCTTTTAAAGGGATTCTTCTACGGCCATTAGTTGCTCCCTTTGCTCACAAGTTTTAACATTGGATTCCTTGATAATGAATGTCCTTTAGAGTTATATCGCTTTCAACCATTCCTAAACTTCCATCCATCATGAAAAAAGCACTATCTATTTCTAGTTTGTTCCTGATTACTTTGATTTTAAGCTCATCAGCTTGGGCTCAAAATAAAGTCCTGAATGTTGATGATTACGACCGCTGGTCGCATATCAGGGGAGCTGAAATCTCAAATAATGGAAATTGGATGGCCTATGGACTTCAGCCAAATGGTGGCGATGACACCCTTCATGTGATCTCTCTCAATAACGACCGAACTCATTATGAAATACCGTTAGGCGAAAATGCCACTTTTTCTAGTGACAATAGCTGGGTTGCCTACATCCTTACCGTTGATGAAGAAACTCGAAGAAAGATGAGTAAAAAAGGAGATAAAATTTATAATCAGGCTCAGCTGCTAAACCTCCAAACCGGAGAAAAGCACACTATTGAGCGAGCAGCTTCCATGGCTTTTTCTGAAGATGGAAACTATTGGGCCGTTCATCGTCAGAAACCGGAAGATGACAAAAGTAAGCATAAAGGCAGTGACCTGATTGTCCGAAATCTGCAGGATGGAAGTGTTGTCAATATTGGTAACGTCTCAGAATTCGCATTCAACAAAAAGAGCTCCCACCTTGCTTACCTGGTTGATGCCAGCGATAAAACCGGAAATGGAGTCTATCTCAAAAATTTATCCTCGGGCAACCTCACAACTCTTGATACAGATTCCACAACCTATTCAACTTTAAGCTGGGATGATGATGACGCTCATCGCAAAGATTGGAACAAAAAAGGAACCGCACTCGCTGTACTGAAAGGCATTAAGGTAGATACTCTGCTACATTCCGAAAATAAGGTAATGGTATTCAGAGGATTGAATTCAAGAGTCACAAAAACAACTCTGGACCCTGAATCCAAGCAGAACTTCCCGGATGAAATGGTTATCAGTGAAAACGGTGGGCTGTCATGGAGTACAGATGGAAAGCTCGTGTTTTTAGGAATCCGCATGCAAGAGCCTAAGTTGAAAATGGCCAAAGACACCGTTGCAAACGTTGATGTATTTCACTGGAAAGACGATCGTATTCAAACCGTTCAGGAGCAACAAGCAGGTCGCGACCGCCGATTCACATATGTGGCAACCTTCAACCCGGACAACTCTGCTTTTACCCGTCTTACCGATGAGGAGATGAAGGAGCTAAATACTTCCAACCACAATCAGTTTATGGTTGGGCGGGATGAAACCCCATACATAGATGATGTAAACTGGGGAGTTTCACCGGCTGACCTATACCGGGTGAATGTTCAGAATGGAGAACGAACACGCTTTGCACAGGAAGTAAAACGTACGCTGGGGTATTCACCGGATGGCCGTTATTACCTGTATCAAAATATTACCGCCGGAGATACGGTGCTTTTTGTGTATGACCTTCAGCAAAATAAAAACACTAATCTTTCTGCTTCGGCGCCGGTACAGTTTATGGATATGGATCACCCTTACCCCCATGAAAACCCAACCTACGGTGTAGCGGGATGGACTAAAGACGGAAAGAACGTCATCGTAAACCATAAATATGACTTATGGATGCTTGCCCTCGATGGCTCCAAAGCTACCAACATCACTCGTGGAGTAGGCGAAGATCAAAAAATACGGTTCCGCTACGAAACCCTTGATCAAGATGAAGAATACATCGATGCATCTAAAAATTTAATGCTCACCGCTTTTGGAGAACGGACTAAAATGAATGGGTTCTATGAGCTCAAAATTGGCAATTCACCCAAATCATTGATCTATGAAGATGCACTTTTTGATGATTGGGAAAAAGCCCGTGACTCCGATCGCGTCATCCTCACAAAAGAAACATTTGTTGACTTCCCAGATTATTACGCAACAAATTCCAGCTTTAAAAACCTGAAGCAAGTTACCGATGCCAACCCTCAACAAGCGGAATACGCTTGGGGAGAACGCGTACTGGTTGACTATGAAAATAGCCGTGGAATCAAGCTTCAGGGCACGTTAACGCTTCCCGCCAATTACGAACCGGGCAAGCAATATCCGATGATTGTCTATTTCTACGAGAAGATGTCGGATCGCCATAACCAGTATTCTATGCCTGTTTATGATGATCGTCCTCATATGTCAACTTATGCCAGCAATGGCTACATGGTTTTAATGCCGGACAATGTTTTTCAGGAAGGCCGCCCGGGAACCAGCTCGCTTGATTGTATCACTTCAGCTACCCAAAAAGTGATTGATTTAGGCTATGCGGATCCGGAAAGAATTGGTCTTCAGGGACATAGCTGGGGAGGTTATCAGTCTTCTTTTATCCTCACCCAAACCGATATGTTTGCGACGGTGGTAACGGGTGCCCCTCCAACAAATCTGACTAGTTTTTATAACAACATCTATGGCCGAACCGGAACGAATCACCACGGAATTATGGAAATCGGTCAGGTACGAATGGGACGAGGTGTTACTCCCTGGAGTCATCGGGATGTTTATCAGCGTGAAAATCCCATGTTTTATGTCCCTCAAATTGAAACCCCGTTTATGATCCTGCACGGTACCGACGATGGAGCTGTTGACTGGATGCAAGGACTTGAGTTTTATAATGCAGCCCGTCGATTAGATAAAGAAGTGGTTCTGCTTTCTTATCCGGGTGAAGGACATCACCTTGGAAGAGAAGCCAACCAAATTGATTTCCAGATTCGAATGAAAGAATGGTTTGATCACTATGTAAAAGAAGTACCACCGGCTGACTGGATTACCGAGGGAATTCCGTATCTGGACAAGCAGTATAACAAAGCTCAAGATTAATCGGCTTCTGTTCGTAAATGCACACTTGCTGTATCACTTTCGGACATATCCACTTGCAGGATATGTTCTGAAAGGCGTTTGGGCTTTAAAAGGTGAATATGGCACTATTCTTGAGCTATGAGTAGAGGTGCCTCACTGGAAAGCTAACTTTAAGACTAAAAGCTATGCATAATGTACGAGTTCAATTTACGGTCCCAAATGTAGAAAGCGTTGTCAATCTGGATGTACACGTAAACGGTGAAAAGCGAAATATGAAGTTTCGTGTAGAGACTTTTGAGTGGCATTCCGAAAATGGCAGCTCCGAAGATCTCATCACCATTCTCAGAGAACGAATTATGAATTACGATTCGGAATGGGAACTCTATCACATCGGCTCTCCGTTTGATGATAGAATCCCGGTAACTTTTCGATATAAAACTAACGAATGAATCCTTTTTTAAAACAGGTACTTCTGCTTCTTAGCCTTTTTATCATCCAGACTTTACCGCTCAAAGCTCAGGCTCCGGCAAAATCATTAAGCTTAGACGAGGTATTTAAACAAGCTGAATCTATTTCTTCTCTCCGGAGTGTATTGATTCAACAAGATGGAGAATTACTGGGTGGTGAATATTTCAGAAATGCTTCCGCCAGTCATCCTTATAACATCAAGTCGGCTTCAAAAAGTGTCACCTCCCTGTTGGTTGGGATAGCAGTAGATCAGAACAAAATTTCTACTGATGAAACGCTCGGTGATTATTTCCCGGAGTATTTTGAAAAGAACCCAAATCCCAAAAAAGAAGAAATTACCGTTCGGCAGTTACTCTCTATGCAGGCGGGTTTAGAAACCACAAGTTTTTATAACTATGGCGCCTGGGTTATTAGTGATAATTGGGCAGAATTTCAGTTAGACCAGCCTTTTCAAGAAGAACCGGGTGGAACTATGGTATATAGCACCGGAGTCTCTCATCTGCTTTCCGTTATCCTCACAAAAGCTACGGGGATGAGTACGAAAGCTTTTGCCGAGGCCAATCTTTTTGATCCTTTGGATGTCAGAGTTGGAGGCTGGGATCGTGATCCTCAGGGTTATTATATGGGAGGAAATAATTTAGCTCTCACTCCCACTGGTTTACTCAGAATTGGTCAGATGATGTTAAACGGAGGCACCTACGACGGTCAACGTATTGTGTCTAAACAATGGGTAGCCGATTCTTTTAAAAGCTACACCCGCAGTAACTACAACCCCTATGATTATGGTTATATGTGGTGGAATCGCCCCGTTAACGGAGTAGAAGTATTCTTCGCCTGGGGATACGGCGGGCAATACATTTTTATGATCCCGGAACTAAACAGCGTGGTAGTCATCACAAATTCATTAACTACAGCTACTCAGCGCCGGTCGTATAAAGAGCCCATTTTTGATTTACTGGGAAGTTATATCATCCCATACCTGAATCAGGAAGCTTCCTGATTACTTACCGGTCGACTCGGCCAATAGAGATTGGTATTGTTCAGAAGCCATCCATTTCTGATAAAGCTCTTCATTTTCTTCCTGAAGTGCTGTCGCTGTGGATTCCAAAAGTACAGATTTTGGCATCTCCATAAGAGAGTAGCATGCAAATCCTCTGGATCCTTCTTCACAAGCACTTGCCACTTCTGACACTTTATTAAGCTGTACATCAATTTCCATACTAAAAATTGAAGAAGTTGTACCATCAGCGTTCTGAACTTCAGTAATACTGCCCTTAATTTTATTCTGAAATGCAGCAGCCTTTTGACCAAGCTCCATTCTTGCATTTGATTGTGCAATTCTTTCTAGTCTTTCCGATTGTCTTTCAGGGCCATTCATATCTCCTAATCCGTACAGGTTGGAACCTTCCTCATACTTCTCTCCGCAAACTGCATTTTGAGAGATCTTGTTATAATACTCTGCATAATCAGACAACGAACAGTTAGCTTGTTGTTCAGATGTTGTTTTGTTAGAGGTTTGCTTGCTTGAACTGCATGCTGTAATTAGTGTACCCGCAACGATGAATAATAGAATATTTTGAAATCTCATTTGTACCTTATTTTATTTTACTTAACCCTTTTAAGCTATTCTAAATATTATTAAAAACAAAGGGCCAACTATCAGTTTTAAACACATTCGTACCTAAAGACTAGATTAGATAAAGTATTTTGTAACAAACGAAGAGCTAGCTACTCTAATAGTGTGATACGTTGAGCCAAAGAACGCTGCATTTTGGCTTTTAAAAAATTCTTTGGGAATGCAATAAAGTTTTGTGGGTTGAAAAAAGTGATTGGTATCGCTGATGTTTAAAAATTACGTTAAGATTGCGATAAGGAATCTCCTTAAGAATAAGGTGTATTCTCTTATAAATATATTTGGGTTGGCAATAGGGCTGGCAACGAGCCTTCTTATTGTTTTATATGTTCTGAATGAATCAAGCTATGATGAGTTTTACACCGATTCGGATAACATATTCAGGGTTGTGCAAACCATGGATTCTGAAGACCGTACTGAAGAACAAGCAAGTACACCCTTCCTTTTGGCACCGATCCTTCAGGCCGATTACCCTAACCTGATTGACAAAACCGTTCGCTTTTTTGACATGCAGGAAGCTAACCACACCTTCCTGAATCGCGAAGATCAAATCTCTTTTCGGGAAAGCAATTTCTACTTTGTTGATTCCACTTTCTTTGATGTCTTTTCTGCTGAACTGATTCAGGGCAACCCTTCCGAAGCACTTAAAAATCCTCTTTCACTGGTCATAACTGAAGAACTTGCTCAAAAATATTTTGGAGAAGAAAATCCAATTGGTAAATCCCTGAGTTATAAGGGTATTCGCGATATGACAGTTACCGGAGTGATGGAACCGTGGCCAAATCAATCACATATGAAGATTGATGTGTTAGCATCATTCACCAGCCTGAACGAAATTTATTCCGGGAGCCCAAACTACGATCAAAGCTGGCTTTGGAATCCCATCTGGACCTATGTAAAAATTAAAGACGGAGCCGGTACGGAAGGACTTGTTTCTCAATTTCCAGCTATCGCAAACAATTATTATTACGCTTATTCAGGCTGGCCCACTGCTGAATCGGTTGAACTTGACCTTCAACCCATCAAGGACATCCATCTCTATTCAAATCGGGATCAGGAAATGGAGGTAAATAGCTCAATCACTTATATCTACATTTTGCTGGCTGTCGCCGGTTTTATTCTGATTATTGCCTGCATCAACTTCATGAACCTATCGACGGCACGATCACTTGAACGCAGTCGCGAAGTTGGGATGCGGAAAGTTTTAGGAGGTCACAGAAAGCAACTCTTCTACCAGTTCATGGGAGAGTCTTTTTTGGTATCCTTTATCGCCATTACACTTGGAGTTGTTTTAGTAGTATTGGCACTACCTTTTTTCAACGAGCTCACTAATAAAGAGCTTACTTTTGGCCTGTTCCAAAATATGTGGACCATACCGGGTTTATTACTGCTAACAGCATTTGTCGGAATACTCGCTGGTTCATATCCCGCTATTTTTCTTTCTTCGTTTGAACCGGTAAAAGTCTTAAAAGGAAATGCCCAAAATGGACGTGGCGCTACCTTCTTCAGAAAGGCATTGGTCACTTTTCAATTCACTTTGTCCGTTATACTTATTATCGGAACCGCGGTAATCTACCTTCAGCTTCAGTACATACAAGACAAAGACCTTGGCTTTGATAAGAATTTTGTGGTCATGTTACCTACCTACCAAAACCTGACCGCCTGGGAGTTTCCAAACTTTAAAGAACAAGCTTTATCCCACGCTCAGGTTGAATCTGTAACCGGATTAGGTAAAATTCCGGGATCCGAAAAACAAGAATACTATCGCTACACGCCGGCAGGTACAGGAGAATCACAAGACGGATTAAACCTCGTTCTGCATGTCACCCACGATGTCAGCGAAACCTTTGACCTAGAGATTCTAGCCGGCAGATCATTCTCCCGAGATTTTTCGACAGATGCCGATAATGCTATACTCATCAACCGGAAAATGCTGTCCCAACTCGATGTAGAAACTCCTGCAGATGCTATTGGAGAGACTTTCTATTTCTACCCGCCAACCGGTGACCGGCAGCCTTTCACAGTAATTGGGGTTTTGGAAGATTTCAACTATACCTCACTGAAGAAAGAAATTGAGCCGCTAATCCTTCGCTTGGTTGAAGGCACTCAACCTATCCTTGGGTATATAGAACACACTGCTGTTGAGCTAGCTCCCGGCAATCCTTCGGCAGCACTGGCTCATCTTGAAAAGGTCTGGAAGGAAATTAACCCGATTGATCCCTTTGAGTATACTTTTCTGGATGAACGCCTCGATAAAATTTATGAAACTGAAAATACAATTAGTTCATTGGCAACGGCATTTTCATTCCTGTGTATTTTAATCGCCTGCCTTGGTTTATTAGGTTTAGCATCATATTCAGCCCAACTGAAAAAGCAGGAAATTGGAATAAGAAAAAGCCTTGGCGCATCTGTATCAAATATTGTCACGCTACTTTCTAAGGACTTTTTGCTCCTGGTTTTAATTGCTAATATCATCGCTTGGCCGGTTACTTATTATTTTGCTTCCACTTGGCTCGAAAACTTCTCCTATCGTTTCGACCTCCTTTCCAGCGCACCGTTAATTTTTATTGGGGCAGGAATAATTATTGTAATTATAGCTCTTGTTACCGTTGGCTATCATTCTGTTAAAGCAGCACTGATCAATCCAGTCCAGGCTATCCGAAACGAATAGATTTTTGTTCTTTTACGCTGATTGCTTACAATAAGGAACCATTCAGCAACCTCTTACATTAGGTTTATATGAACATGATCAAAAATATATCACTGTTTATTCTGGCGCTGATTTCTGCTACGGTTTTTTCGTTATCAGCCCTGGCTCAGTCTGATGTTTCAACATCTTCAGTTACCGTTATTTCTATTCAAGGAACTATCGGGCCTACCACAACCAATTACATTAACCGCGGATTGGAGACTGCCAATGAACGAGGGGATGAAGCCCTGATTATTGAACTAGATACCCCCGGCGGACTCTTAACTTCAACCCAAGACATTGTACAAAACATGTTGGCCTCGGAGATGCCGATTGTGGTGTACGTAACGCCTTCGGGTGGAAATGCGGGTAGTGCAGGCACCTTTATCACTTTAGCCGCTCACGTTGCAGCTATGGCGCCTACAACAACCATTGGTGCAGCTTCTCCGGTTTCTATGGGGGGCGGACAGCAAGATTCGGTGATGCAGAAAAAGATTTTTAACTACTCCGAAAGCTTCATAGAAAACATCGCTAAAGAACGGGGACGAAATGCGGAATGGGCAAAATCTGCAGTAAGAGATGGTGAAGCCGTTACTGAAGCTGAAGCACTCGAACTTAATGTAATTGATTTCATTTCCACGGACCTAAACGAACTATTGATTCAAATGGATGGAATGGAGTTTGAAGGAGACACTTTGCAAACAGCTCAGGCAAATATCAACCGGCTTGAGGAGAGCTTTGCTGAGAAGTTTTTCAGCTTCATTATGCGCCCTGAAATTATGCTGATTTTAACTATGGTCGCTATTTATGGGATTGTAGGCGAGGTCACCAATCCCGGAGCAATTGTACCCGGAGTTGCCGGAGTCATTTCCCTGATTCTGTTACTCTATGGCTCGGCCACCATGCCTATTAACGTTGCTGGATTTGTCTTAATCGGATTGGCAGTAGCCCTTTTTATTATTGAAGCCTTCACGCCAACTTTTGGAATTTTAATGACTGGCGGAGCCGTCTCATTTTTCCTTGGAGCATTGATGCTTTTCCAGGAATTTCCCAAGGATATGCAACTGGATTGGTATTGGCTGGTTCCTGCAACCATCATGATGGTTATCTTTTTTGGATGGATAGCCACGTCCGGGATTAAAGCTCAATTTACCGGGCATAGGACCGGCCTGGAGGCACTGATTGGAAAGAAAGCAAAAGTTATTGATACCGTAAGTCAGGATGGCGGCCGGGTGCTTATTTCCGGTGAATACTGGAACGCCATTTCTGATCAAAAAATTAAATCTAACGAATGGTGCGAGATTGTCCAGTTTGAAGGGCTAACCGTCACCGTAAAACCGTACACACCAAATAAGGAGATTGACAATGGAGTCAACTGAGATTTTTTCCGGATATATAACATGGGTAATTACACTTGTCGTATTTCTTGTGTTATTAGCCCCACAAATTTTCAAAATTCTGCGTGAATATGAACGTGCCGTAGTATTCAGGCTCGGTAAGTTTCAATCAGTTAAAGGACCCGGGCTTATCATCCTTATTCCTTTTATTGATAAAATTGAGCGCGTGGATTTACGTGTACTCACTATTAATGTGGATCGGCAGGAAGTTATCACCAAAGATAACGTTACCGTAAATGTTGATGCTATCACCTTCTTCCGGGTTGTTGATGCGGAAGCCGCCGTCATACAAGTTGAGCGTTATGTACATGCAACCTCTATGCTGGCACAGACCACATTGAGAAGTATTATTGGTCAGGTTGAACTGGATGAACTACTTGCGAATCGTGAAAAAATCAACAAGCAGATCCAGCAAAATATTGACACTCAAACAGACCCATGGGGTATTAAAGTTGTTTCGGTTGAAGTTCGAGATGTTGTACTTCCTGAAAACATGAAGCGTGCAATGGCTCGCCAGGCTGAAACGGAACGTGATCGTCGTGCTAAAGTCATTAATGCGGAAGGTGAATATCAAGCCGCACAACGACTGGTTGATGCAGCCAAAATGATTGAAACTGCACCGGCCGCTCTACAACTTCGCTTCCTTCAAACCATGAATGAGATTAGTGAAGAGAATGCCACCTTTGCATTTTTACCACTACCTATGGATTTCCTGGAGGCTTTCAAGAAAAGAGATCCTTCCGACCTGATCAGAAAGCAAGATAAAGGAGATGACAAAGAGAAGAATAATGACGACGAATAACTAAGGCTTTAAATAGTTCGTGATGACGCAGAGCGTTCGTCACGAGGTTTTTAATTCTTTAATTCGAGACTTAACAACTTTTCGAATTATAACCTTCTCTTTTACTAAGCATCACCTAGCTCCGACGCTCTGCGTCAGAGCTAACATTTAATGGTCAATTAATTACCTTGACCACCGCAACCTTTTTCAATTATCTCTTCTTCTGGCTCGACAGTTATTTTTGGCATATTATTTCATTTAATAAGAAACTAGTTCAAGCGTCCCGCTTGGACCTTCTTTCTTTAGGAAGAAAACGAACTAAATCTGGCACCGATGCTCTGCGTAGGTGCCTTTTTTATTTTTGCCAATAGCTTTTCAGAACGAGCTCCACTTTTCTTAGATTTCATACTTGATCAATCACTTAAAAATGCCGCTTTATGTACCATAGATTACGATCCGGGTTTTTACTTCTCTCAGCTGCCTTGTTTTTGGCACCGAGTCTTTCAGCACTTCAGAGCCAGCCACAGCTTTCAGACCAAAACTTACTGAATAGTCCTCGCAGAGCCATTCATACGTTCCTGCACTGGCAACAAGCAGGCCACCAAAATGATGAGAATGTAATAACCACCATGAAGCTCTCGGATGGCAATGCTGAAGAAAAGCTGGAGCTGGCAAACGAACTGTTAAGTGTTTTGGATGCGCGCGGTTTAATGATTGATTACGAGCGAATCCCGTCTAACCCAAACTATACTGATAGCCTTTCAGGACTTCAGCAATACATTTTATTTTCAACGCTACCCGAAGTTTATCTTGTAAAAACGGATCAGAATCAATGGGTGTTTTCGGAAGCCACGATAAACCGAATTCCTGACTTATATGAGAATACATTTTCGGGTTTTGTGACCATCATCACTGATAACCTCCCGAATTGGGCTCATGGTGAGTGGCTGGGAATTGAGATCTGGCAATACATCGCCGTATTCTTTTGGTTACTGATCGGACTTGTTTTGATGAAACTATTCGAGTTCATCCTCGATAACTACGTAAAAAGACTGGCTGAGAAAACAAAGTTCACCTGGGATGATGATCTTGTCAAAAGTATTGATAAGCCTTCCGGTTTTATTTTCCTGATGGTGTTTTTATTACTCACCTATTCCAACCTCAAGTTTTCGGTAACCATCAGTTACTACCTATCGGCTATTCTTGAAATCGCAGTGTCGGTGGGTGTGGTTTGGTTGATATACAATCTCGCTGATGTATTTTCAAAATATCTTAGCGTTTTAACTTCAAAAACAGAAACGGAACTCGACGATCAGCTGGTTCCCCTGATCCGGAAAACGCTCCGCTTTTTTGTAGTCATAATGGGAGTGATTGCTATCCTTCAGAACAACGGATACAACGTTGCTTCCCTTATTGCCGGACTCGGAATTGGTGGTTTGGCTGTGGCTCTGGCTGCTCGGGAAACACTGGCTAACTTCTTTGGCTCCATCACTATTTTTATGGATCGGCCTTTTAAAATTGGGGATTGGATTAAAGTTGGTAATGTAGAAGGAACCGTTGAAGAAGTCGGTTTTCGTTCAACTCGGGTTCGTACGTTTTACAACTCGCTGGTAAGCGTCCCCAATTCAAACCTTGCCAATACAGATATTGACAACTTGGGGCTTCGGAAGTACCGTCGATTGAAAACGGTACTGAACCTAACTTACTCGACTACACCGGAGCAAATGGAAGCTTTTGTGGAAGGAATCAAGGCGCTTGTTAAGGCAAACAAACATTTTCGTCAGGATGTCTATGAAGTTCACTTTAATTCATTTGGAGCTCACTCCTTAGATGTATTAGTATATGTATTTTTTGAAGTGCCTGACTGGAGCACTGAACTTCAACAGCGGCATAATTTCCTACTGGAAGTGCTGAAGTTAGCTAAAGAAGTCGGTGTCGAGTTTGCCTTCCCAACTCAAACACTGCACATGGATAGTTTCCATAAAGATCAGCCTCGTGAAGTTGGCGAGCAGCGATCGGAAGAAGAATTGGCATCCGCTGTATATAGCTTTGGACCTGAAGGCGATAAGAAAAGTGCAGAAGGAACCCGCATTTTCAAGAATGGAGAAGAAGTAGATTTTGGGGCAAGTAAATAGAAAATTCCCGAATAATCTGAGTTTCATTAAAAGTTAGAGAACAACCCCATACTCGTCCGACCGCTTTAGTAAAGTGCATAATCAGAATTAGATCTCTTAGCTGTCTGAAGATTGGAAAGGCAACAAAGCTAACTTCACTTTATTCGTTGAAGAACTTTGTGAACGCTTCAGCTATAACTTATTAAACAAAAAAAAGCCGACTCGATTGAGTCGGCTTTTAATATTCAATGTAATCTATGAAATAAGCGGTCGTTATTCCTTCTCCGCTTCTTCTTTCTCGCCTGAAAAAGCTTCAAATACCATTTTCAGGTCGCCTGCTACTTCATCTTTGGTGCGACCTTCAATGCGGTGGCGAGGAATCATTGCTTTAATTTCTCCATCCACAAAATATGCGAAGGCCGGCGATGATGGCGGGTATTCAGAAAAGTAATCTCTGGCATGAGCAGTTGCTTCTTTGTCCTGACCTGCAAAAACGGTAACCATATGATCCGGCTTCACTTCTGATTGCTCAAGAGCAATTCCAAGTCCGGGTCGGGCATTACCGGCTGCACAGCCACAAACGGAATTAATGGCAAGTAACATCGTACCTTTATATTCTTTCATTGCTTTGTCCACATCTTCGGGAGTTTTCAATTCCTCAACTCCAAATTGTGTAAGCTCTTCTCTCATCCACGAAGTGTCGGGTCCTACTCCAAATCCAAATTGCATAATATTACCTCTGTCGTTTTTAATTCAATTAAATATACTAATTATTGATACAAACTTTGTACTCTGACAATTGACCAATGACTACTGACCAATGTCACTCTCATCCTCAAAATTATAGCTTTCACCTTCTTCACTAACACTGCTATTTCTTCTTAAATAATTTTTCATAGCAAGTAATTTAGCAGAAAGCTTTTCGGTATCGGCATACAGATTATCATAAGAACTCTGATCAAGATAATTTCTATCCTTCATCAGCATGAGACAAGCAACAACTTCCATCAAAGAACGATGAGCATACCCAATAAAACGGGTCTGCTCAGGATCACTTTGTCCCGTTGAACCTTCTGCTATATTCAATGAAATTGAAGTTACAGCTCTCCTGATCTGCGAGCTAAGATTGAATTGCTCCGATTTGGGCATATTCTCAATCAAAGAATAAACCTTTGCTGACAAGTCTATTGACAACTGCCAAACCTCTAATTTTTCAAACTTAAAAGGCATAGTACTTATATAAAGAAATGACGATGGAACTATCCCATCGTCATTGGTCATTAGTCGATTGTCAACCGTCGTACTTACTTAGCAGCTTCGTAATATTCAGCTACTTGATCCCAGTTAACTACGTTCCAGAAAGAACCAATATAATCTGGACGACGATTCTGATAATTCAGATAATATGCATGTTCCCATACATCAAGACCTAAAATTGGAGTAAATCCTTTCATCAGCGGACTGTCTTGGTTCGGAGTTGAGTGCACTTGAAGTGCTCCGCTTCCATCAACAGAAAGCCATGCCCAGCCTGAACCAAAACGGCTACCAGCTGCAGCAGCAAACTCTTCTTTAAATTTGTCAAAGCTACCGTAAGTGTCATTGATAGCATCCGCGAGGTCGCCTTCAGGTTCTCCTCCACCATTAGGGGAAAGAATAGTCCAGAATAGCTTGTGGTTTGCATATCCACCACCGTTGTTGATCACTGCTTGCTTCTTATCAGCAGGCACTTCATCAATTCGCTGCAACACTTCTTCAATATCAAGATCTGCAAAATCGTGACCTTCTAAAGCAGCGTTTACTTTGTTTGTATACCCTTGGTGATGCTTAGTGTGATGGATCTCCATGGTACGGGCATCGATATTAGGTTCGAGTGCATCGTAGTCATATGATAGATCCGGTAATGAATAAGCCATTTGTTCCTCCAAATTAGATTCTGATTTAATTGACGCTTACAACTTGTGCGCCTTTCATTTATCGTTCCTAAACATAAGCATAACGGTGCTAAAATTCGTTCCACCCCCTCATCTATACAATCTATCTTTTAGATTTGTTAACACTATCAGTAAATGTTGCTCTGAAATCCTCTTAAAATTGAAGTATCTTTAGGGCTCACACTCACTCAGCCTATTTATGAAATACGATTACGACGTTATTGTTATTGGAAGCGGACCCGCAGGTTTTTCTTGTGCGATGCAAAGCTCAAAATTCGACAAGAAAGTATTGGTAGTAGAAGCAAACGAAGATTCGTTTGGAGGGACCTGGATTAACTCAGGAACTATTCCCAGTAAAGCCCTTCGCGAAACTGCCCGCATTATCCAGCGTTTTCAGAATCAGTTTAAAGATTTGGCCAAAGAAAAAGCATACCAGCACCATCAGATGGATGAGTTGCTTGTTTATAAGAATGAGATTCTGGAGAGCAAAAACTCAAAAGTAAAAGCTGACTTTGATAAGAATGAAATAGACACCGTTCGTGGCTTAGGTAAGTTAGTAAGCGAACATGAAGTCGAAGTTGAAACTGGTGATGGCGAAAAGAAAACCTACTCCGCAGAGTTTATACTTCTTTCAACAGGTACCAGACCGGTTAAACCAAAAGGTTTTGAGCTTGACCACGACAAGGTGTTTGACTACACCTCAATTCTTTCCCTGTCCCATATTCCTCGTAAGCTTCTTATTATTGGTGGCGACGTGCGTGCACTTGAGTACGCAACAACCTTTTCAAATCTTGGAAGTCGAGTCTCGATTTTGAACGAGAATGACTCATTTATGACTTTTCTGGATAATGAGATTTCAGAGCAACTCCAGCAGGTCTTGGAAAAAGATAAAATTGAAATCTTTTCAAAAGCTGAGAACATCGAGATCCGAAGTAACACCTTACGTAACACTATTGAGGTGAAATATAATCTTCGCAATGATAATGAAGATAGCCGCGACCGTGTTATTGAAACCGAACACGTACTTTATCTTGGTGGAAAAGTTCCTAATACAAAGAATATTGGCCTTGAAAAATTAGGAGTGAAAGTGGATAAGGAAGGCTACGTCGAAGTTAATAGCGATTACCAAACTTCCGTTTCTAATATTTATGCCGGCGGTGATGTGAAAGGGTTTCCTGCAATGGCTTCTTCTGCATTTTCAGAGGGGCGTATGGCTTCTTGCCGAATGTTTGGCATCGAAGCTCAGGATCTTAAATCAGAGATTCCTTATGCCATTTACTCAATACCCGAAATATCCAATATTGGTCTTACTGAAAAGGATGCCAAAGCGGAAGGACTCGATGTGACCGTTGGCCGGGCTTATTACAAAAATATTACCCAAGGTGATATCAGTAATCAGCAGGACGGTTTGCTTAAACTGGTTTTTGAAACCGATACGCTCAAATTAGTAGGCGTACATATTATTGGAGAGCGCGCCAGTGACCTTATTCACCTTGGCCAGGCTGTAATGTCTTTTGATGGAGATATCAGATATTTCATTAATCACGTATTGAACTACCCTTCTTACAGTGAAGCCTACCGAATTGCAGCTTTCAACGGGATTAACCGAGTATACAAAGCCGGTGTGAAGTACAAGAAAATCCTAAAGAACAAAGAGTAAGAAAGGGCATTGAACACTGAAATAAAAAATTCAGTGTTCAATATTCATCCTTTTCAAACGTAGTGAATAGCTTTTCGCATTCCTTCCGAATCATACTCAAATTCTTCCGGAAGGGTTTTAATGCCTTCTTCTTCTGAAATTTTAGCGCAATAGGCTAGCACCATTGCATCTACAATATCATCTTCTTCAACCTCATTTCTTCGGAAGTCTTCCTTGATATCACGGAAAAAATCTTCCGCAATCGGCTCACGGTCTTCAATGATTTTTAAGCGGTGCTTTATTCCTTTCTTCAGATTCTTTTTCTGGTAGATCATTCCACCATTAAGCTTTTGAAAAAGAAGTTCAGGATGACTTTCCAATACCTTATCGATGAGTTCATTATCTGCTCTCAGCAGTTCATCAACCATTTGTATTTTTGGAGTGATATTCCACGACTGAAGCGTTAGCTTTTTCTCGGTGTATTCGTGGCTAATCATATTTGCTTCTACATAAGAAGGCGCTGTTAAAGCAGGCCGTATCGGCGGACTAAATACACTGGAGGAATATTCACCTCCTACTTTCTTACGAAGTAAAGCATCGGCTTCACGTGTGTATTCCTCATCTTCCAAGCCAATGGGCATGTCGATAAAGATGCGATCATACGTTTCAAAAGCTTCTTTTAAAGCTTCACGATCTCTAAGCACTTCATATTTTTCTTCACCTTCATCAAAAGTGATTAGTAACCAACCGGCTTTACAGCCATCTATTCCAGCAGTTTTCACGATAGTTCGTCTTTAATATTTTTCTTTATGGAAATATGCAGCTCATCAAGCTGATGCTTATCAACCACGTCCGGTGAGTTGTCCATCATACTTTGAGCTTTCTGGTTTTTAGGGAATGCGATGACATCACGTAAGCTTTTCGCTCCGGTCAGCAGCATTACCAGTCTGTCAACTCCAAAGGCAATTCCACCATGAGGAGGAGCGCCGTATTTAAAAGCATCCAGCAAGAAACCGAATTTCTCTCGGGCTTCTTTCTCACCAATTCCAAGCAGCTCAAACATTTTGCTCTGCATTTCCTGATCATGAATTCTAATCGATCCACCACCAATTTCATTCCCGTTCAGCACTAAATCATAAGCCCGGGCACGTACGTTTGCCGGATCTGAATCCATCAGTTCTACATCTTCTGCTTTTGGAGATGTAAACGGGTGATGCATTGCATGATAACGGCGAGTTTCTTCATCCCACTCCAGGAGCGGAAATTCTGTTACCCATAAAAAGTTATAAGCCGACTCATCAATAAGGTCAAACTCCTTACCCATCATTAACCGTAGTTGACCCAGTTGTTTTAGTACATCCGGTTTTGGTCCGGCAAGAATCAGCACCAGATCACCTTTCTCAGCTCCTGATTTCTCCACCATCTGATCCACAATCTCATCCGTCAGGAATTTGGCCACACTACAAAGAGGTCCATCTTCCTGCATCTTGATGTAAATCAATCCACCTGCTCCGGTTTCTACTTTCACTCTGTCGGTTAGGCGGTCAATGGCTCCTCGGCCCATTTCTCCTTGTCCGGGCACCGTAATTCCAACTACGCCTCCGCCATTTTTGACGGTTCCGGAAAATACCTTGAACTCGGCATCTTTAACAATTTCGGAGAAGTCAGCGAACTCTAACCCAAACCGAATATCAGGTTTATCAGAGCCGTAAGTATTCATGGCATCTTCGTAGGTCATCCGAGGAAATGGAGTTTCTACTTCATACCCTACGGTTTCCTTAAATATTTTCTTCATCAATTCTTCGTGATGAGCGTACACATCTTCCTCATCCACAAAACTCATCTCAACATCAATCTGAGTGAATTCAGGCTGGCGATCAGCGCGTAAATCTTCATCCCGAAAACATTTCACGATCTGAAAATATCGGTCGTATCCTGAAACCATCAGTAGCTGCTTATACGTCTGAGGACTTTGAGGCAGCGCAAAAAACTTCCCCGCATTAACACGGCTTGGCACCAAATAGTCACGAGCACCTTCCGGGGTACTTCTCATCAGAACCGGAGTTTCTACTTCTGCAAAATCAAGGTTGTGATAGAAAGAACGCACAGACTGATAAAATTTTGAGCGCAGCATCATTCTTTCCTGAACTTCAGGACGGCGAAGATCCAAGTACCGATATTTAAGACGAACATCTTCGTTGGTCTTAATGTCGTCCTTGATTTCAAAAGGAGTAGTCTCTGCTTCCGAGTAAATCACCAAGTCAGAAGCTTCAATTTCAACTTCACCGGTAGGCAGGTTTGGGTTGATGTTTCCTTCACCACGGCTGATAACCTTTCCCTTAATCCCAATCACATATTCTGACCGCAACTGTTCAGCTTTTTCGTGGAGCTGATCGTCTTCTTCTGTGAAAACAACCTGGGTTACGCCATACCGATCTCTCAAATCAATAAATATAACGCCGCCTAAGTCACGGCGGGGGCCAACCCATCCATTTAAAATTACTTCATCGTCAATATTTTCTGCTGTAAGTTCTCCGCAGGTATGTGTTCTTTTGAGCGTCATTCGAATAAGTGAATCGTGAGTGATAACTTTTGGTTATTGAGGCGCTGAAAATACACATAATGTAAACGAATCGCTTACTCCAATGTCATATGAACTCATTTTTTTGATCAATACCTTCTCTTCCTTCTTCATGACGGGACTCATCTGGATTGTTCAGCTGGTTCACTACCCTTCTTTTCATTTTGTAGGCAACACTAATTTTGAGGCATTTCAGAAGCACCATGTCAACAGTATTGATAAGATTGTGATCCCTGTAATGGTCGCAGAAATCACCTCTTCCTTTGGTTTAGCGTGGATGGACGGCTGGTTATCCCTTAATGCAGTTGGTTTTTATGTGGTGATTTTGATCTGGGCAGCCACGGGGCTTTTCTCCGTCCCCGAACATTCTAAGCTGGAATCCGGCAAAGATGAAAACGCCATTTCAAAGCTTGTTTCTACAAATTGGATACGAACTCTTCTATGGACAGTAAAGTCAGGAATTACTTTCTGGTTGCTGATGAATCTGATTTCTTAACTTTTTTATTTTGAAATAAGCCTGGACTTAGTGCTAGCCTTCAGAGCAGTTTTCACCATAAAAACCCGCCTAAAAATTTTAATTGGCGAACTTATCCCTTTTTTACCTACATTATTTGTCCTTTCTCCGAGTGGGTCGGAGGAAAACCATTTCTACCTGGGGAGGTAAAATGACCAACATTGATACCATCGTTGCGGACGGCAACGAAATATTCAGATACGGCTTAAGTTCCATCTTGCGCGAACAAGGTACATTCAATATTTGCAGCGAGATTGATAATGGTGCTCTGGTACTTACCGCTTATGAAAGCGTGAAGCCTAAACTGTGTATCCTCTCTTTTTCTATGCCTGAAATGGAAGGCATCATCATTGCCAAGAAAATCATCGATAAAGATCCCAACGCCAACATCTTACTTTTAGCTGACGACACCGACCAAAAGACCCTTAACGAATTTCTGGATTCCGGTGCATTTGGTCTCATTCATAAATCAGCACATCACATTGAACTTATTGATGCCGCTGAAAAAGTAGCATCGGGCGAACGTTATCTTGGTAAACAGTTCTCACGCATGATGACCAAAGAGTATATGCGGCTGGCCAAGAAAAAGAAGCGGCCCGATCCGGTTAAATCTATCACTAACCGAGAACGGGAAATTCTGGGACTATTGGTGGAAGGAATGACGAGTACCGAAATCGCCTCTAAGTTATTTATCAGCCCCAGAACGGTAGAAAAGCATCGCACCAACTTGCTTAAAAAGCTGAAGCTCAAAAATACAGCTGCCCTGGTTCGTTTCGCAATGGAAAACGAACAGGCGTTGTTGCAGTAAGTACAGGGTTTAATTTCCAATGACCAATGACCAATGACCAATGACCAATGACCAATGACCAGCTTTGTCATCCTGAGTGTCTTAAGTAACCCTAAGTAAACGATATTTACCGCGAAGTCAGACAATATTGGTCATTGTGATTTGGGATTTGGGATTTGGGACTTGGTCATTGGTCATTGGGACTTGGTATTTAAAAAAATGCCCTACGTAAAAACACGTACAAAAATTACGTATATCCCTCCATTGACGCATTTCACACATAAATGTATGTTTATAGTGCAAATGGGGTAATAGCCGTCTGTAGATGATATTAGCTGACGTCCATTGATTTGGCGTCAGCTTTTTTTATGTCGATACTTTCTAGATTAGTCTTTTTTACCAGCCAGTTGTTTCAGCTTTACGGCTCTTAATTCATTATACATATTCTGCTCTTCCACCATTTTTGACAGGGCAAACAAATCATAAACAGCTCCAAAACCTAGCAAACCTCCACTCAATAGCCAGCCAATTCCCGTTCCTGTTCGCCCCAAATAAAATCGGTGAAAGCCTAAAATTCCAAAAAAACCAACCAGCCAAAATAGATAAGCCTTCCCTTTAGACTTCTTTGGGTATGTGAGTGCGGCTTCTTTTACTCTATTCTTTAATCTTCTTCTTCCGCCTACTTGAACAATGAAGTCTTCGTAACTCGAGAGGAGCCTTTTTGCAAGCCTTTTAATTTTAGGCGACGCCTCCTTCTCGATTTCCATCTCCCCGTCAATAATATCATACTCGAACACAAACTCATCCAGCAGTTTATTCATCGTGATGCGTTCGTGCAGATAAGCCTCTACTTTTCGGGAAAGGTTCCGGATGGAGTCTTCCACAGATACCTGAAGGTTCGTTTCTTTATAATCTATACTCTGTTGCAGCTCCGATACTAACTCATCGTACTTCTGATAAGCTTTTTCCAGCGCTTTCTCAGCCAAAAGCGCCATTTCGTATTGCTCTGATTTTTTCATCACCAATCTATTTTATACCCGCTCAAGTAACGAATAATTCTTCAATCTGTCGAACAGGTACGGCAGAATATTTTATTTGATGCGAACTGTAATATTTTTGTGGATTTTGGCTCGGCTAAATTTATCTTCTCTGAACTAAATTTTCTACAGACTCACTCATGCTCAAAAAACTTTATTTACCGGGGATACTACTCTTTACCATCACCATTATTTCTTCCTCCTCTCTTTTTGCCCAAGCTGAACGCCCTTCACTAGGTGTTGGGGTAATGATTGGCGAACCGACCGGAGTTTCCGTAAAAAAATACATGAGCGAACGTGGCGCTTTTGATATTGGCGCTGCCTGGTCGCTGGCTAATCAAAATGAAGCGCTGCACATTCACGCAAACCTGCTCTTTCAGGATAACATCACTAAGAACCCGAGCCTGTTCTTTTATCATGGTGTGGGTGCCCGCGTTCTTTTTGCCAGTAATGCCAAGGTTGGAATTCGCGCTCCGCTGGGATTGACCTACATCTTTCCAAACATCCCTTTTGATATGTTTGTCGAAATCGCCCCAATCCTTGATGTGACCCCTGATATTGCCTTCGCAGGAAATGGCGGGTTTGGGTTTCGGTATTATTTTTAGACATGAACTGAAAAGAAAAAAGCTCAGCCTGTTTCCAAGCTGAGCTTTTTGTACCGTGGGACGGAATTGAACCGTCGACCTCACGATTATGAGTCGTGCGCTCTAACCATCTGAGCTACCACGGCGTCTTTTTTCAAAGGCCTTAAATATACGGCATTATATAACAAAGGGTAAAACATTTTTTAAGTCTGATTTAGGCAATCCAGCTTAATCAAATCGGCCTTAGAAAAATGAGCGTTAAAAAGATGACGAAATGGAGCGTTAAGAAATAAATCACTCCGCACAAGTGACTGACTGAAGGCAATTATAGAGATGGAACTTTGATTTATTTTAGTGTAATGGAGTCAGCTTTAGCTTTTTTTTCACAGCCGGGAGTTTTTGGTTCTTTTGTCGGCACAAAAGAACGGGAAGCCGGAGCTTCATAACGAGAGTTAAAGTAGTCAGCTGCTATAAAAGATTTTCCCCTCCCACGCCTTATTCTCTAAGCTAAGTTTCTTAACTTCCACCTCTTAGTTAAAAATCACATTAAACAGGTTCATGGCACAAAAAATAACTTCACAAGAAAAAGATTATTCACAATGGTATCTGGATGTAATCCGGGAAGCTAAACTTGCAGAACATTCTCCAGTGCGTGGCAGCATGGTGATTCGTCCGAACGGAATGGCACTTTGGGAGAATATGCGAGACGCCCTCGATACTATGTTCAAGGATACCGGCCATGAAAATGCATACTTCCCTCTTTTCATCCCTAAATCATTTTTATCAAAAGAAGCCCAGCATGTAGAAGGCTTTGCTAAAGAATGTGCGGTTGTAACTCACAGCCGACTCAAGAGTGTAGATGGCGGAGTAGAAGTTGATCCCGATTCGAAACTCGAAGAAGAGCTGATTGTACGTCCCACTTCCGAGACTATTATCTGGGATACTTACCGCGGCTGGATTCAGTCCTACCGCGACCTTCCGCTTCTAATTAACCAATGGGCAAATGTTGTCCGCTGGGAAATGCGTACACGACTCTTTCTTCGAACCATGGAATTCCTATGGCAAGAAGGCCACACGGCTCACGCCACTCAAGAAGAAGCAGAAGCAGAAACTCGCCAGATGCTGGATGTGTATGCTACTTTTGCGGAAGAATTTATGGCTATGCCGGTCATCAAAGGAGTGAAAACAGCCAGTGAGCGTTTTGCCGGAGCTGTTGAAACGTATTGCATTGAAGCATTGATGCAAGACGGAAAAGCACTTCAAGCCGGTACCTCCCACTTCCTGGGACAGAATTTTGCCAAAGCTTTTGATGTGAAATTTCAGGATAAAGACGGCGAACACAAACTTGTTTGGGCAACCAGCTGGGGTGTTTCTACCCGACTTATTGGTGGATTGATTATGACACACTCTGACGATCAAGGATTAGTCCTTCCTCCGAAATTGGCTCCTACTCAGGTTGTGATTGTGCCTATTTACAGAAGTGATGAGCAACGTGAAGCCGTACTCGAATATGCAGATGGCATCTATGATGAGTTGAAAAAACTCGGAGTTCGGATTAAAGTGGACGACCGTGACAACCAGAATCCCGGCTATAAATTTGCTGAGCATGAAGCTGCCGGAATTCCATTACGAATTGCCGTGGGACCCCGTGATCTTGAAAACAACAATGTGGAATTGGCCCGACGTGATACGAAAGAGAAGAACATCGAATCCCGAGAAGGTTTAAGTGAGCGTATCCAAAAACTACTTACCGACATTCAGGATGAGCTGTTTAATAAAGCAAAAACCCGTCGCGAAGAAATGACTTCAGAGGTGGATTCTTATGATGAATTCCAGAGAGTGATAGAAAATAAAGGTGGCTTCGTATGGGCACACTGGGATGGCACTCCTGAGACCGAAGAAAAGATTAAAAATGAAACCAAAGCTACGGTTCGCTTAATTCCTTTGGAAGATGGCGAAGCTGGAGAATGCATGGTTACCGGAAAGCTTTCGAAGCAAAAAGTCTTATTCGCAAGATCATACTAATATGATCAGGGTTCCTCATCCATATTATTTGTGCTCGGCCGAACAGTGTCGCTCTATGGATGAGAAAACCATTTCTGAATTCGGTATCGACGGATTTACGCTGATGGAAATTGCGGGAACAAGAGCCACTGACTTCATTCAATCTGAAGTTGAGCCGGGTTCGCACGGGATCTTTTTTTGTGGGAAAGGAAATAATGCCGGGGATGCTTTAGTCATTGCCCGGTTACTTTCACAGCAGGACTATAAAATCTCTATTTGCTTACTTTCCGGAAGGAGTGAACTGAGCCCGGACACTCGAAAGAATCTGGAGCTCATTCAAAAACTGGACGAAGAATTTGAGATTCTGGATTGGGATGACTTCACCCCAACAGATTATGACTTTGTTGTTGATGGAATGCTGGGAACCGGCCTCAACTCAGATGTTCGTTCTCCCTATTCTGATGCCATTGAATGGATAAATAAACAAGAAAGTCCCGTATTTGCTTTAGACATACCAACCGGACTTCATGCTGATTCAGGCCAAATCTTAGGAATAGCAGTTGAGGCTGATTTCACCTTAAGTTTTGGAGCCTTGAAAGCCGGCTTCTATTTAAACCAAGGATTTGAAACTGCCGGGGAAGTTATTTTATGTGAGCTTTCCTTCCCGAATAAATACAAAGAACCTACTGCCAGCCTGATTTCAAGGGATTGGGTAGACCATAATTCTCCCTCCAGGAACATACCTGAACACAAATATGACGGCGGTGTACTATATATAATAGCTGGTTCGGAGGGATTGACCGGTGCCGGTATTCTAGCAGCTAAAAGTGCTTGGTCGGCAGGGCTGGGAGCCGTAGTTCTTATCACTCCAAAAGGACTACTGGAGGTTTATGAAAAGCAGCTAATCCAGATTATTAAAAAACCGGTGGGTGATCGGGATGATATGTATTTCAAAAAGAAGCATCTCGATCAGGTAACAGAGATTATCCAGGAAAAACCTGGAAAAGTTTTGATAGGCCCCGGATTAGGCAGGCTGGAAGAAACCATTCAGTTTACCCAAAGCTTGATACAGAAGCTTCAAGGCGATGTACTCATTGATGCCGATGGGCTTTTTGCGCTTTCTCAACTGGACTCCTGGGAAAAACCCGACTCTTCAAATTGGATTTTAACTCCTCATCCAGGAGAACTAAAATCATTATTCAAGAAAGATGTAAGTGATGATTTTGAACGGCTTAAACTGATTAAAGAAAAAGCCGGTCAAACAAATATTACTATTTTATCAAAAGGAATGCCTTCTATTATTGGAACACAATCAGGAGATTCTTATTTAACAGGATACGAAACCCGAATTTTTTCCCGCGCCGGTTTTGGCGATGTTTTAGCAGGAAAGATCGGCGCTTATTGGCTAACATATTCATCACCTGAGCTCGCTTGCTGCCATGGTTTATTGGACGGATTTGAAAAGTCTCAGCAATTTCACTCTAAGAATTCCGGTTCACTAGCACCTATTGATATTATTTGAAAATGAAAAAACCGACTAAACTCCTGACCCGATCGGTCAAGCTTTATATTACTCTTTTGATACTTTCTACCGGAGTTATTCTTTACGGGACACTATTTCCTGTTAGCTATAAAGTTCCAAACTCTTTAGTCGGTATGGACAAGCTCGTCCATTTGTTGATGTTTGGAGCCTGGACTTTATTTTATGGCCTTGTTCGGTTTTTAAAAAAGAAATACAAGCTCTTTCCTGTATTTTTGGTTGGAGCATTTTTTGGACTGCTCATCGAAGTACTACAATATCTTTTACCGACACAACGAACGCCTGAGGTAATGGATTTTCTGGCTGATATTACCGGAACCGGATTAGCGCTAATAGTCCTTTATATACTTTCCAAAAGGGTTTCAGAATTTAAAGCAGACACCGCATTATAATGCGATAGAGATTAGCATTGCACTTTAGTTAGTTGATCACAGGCCGTTGAAAGAGCCGGTATTAACAAACTGCAAAAAACGATAAAGACTAAAAGTTTGTTTCAATAGTTAAATATTCGTGCTACTACTTGCACAGTACTTATAAAATGCCGTTCTTTTCAACTTATCATTTTAACTGGTAAACATCGTATTTGAACCATGACAAAAGAAAGAAAAACACCTAAAGCAGATCTTAAGAGATCGTACACTGTCTATCTAGAGGCAGGTTTGATTATTGCACTTCTCTTTATGATTACTGCTGTAAAGGTCACCCTCGAAACTGAACCCCCAAAAGCTATTGCTCTTGATGAACAGGATGTAGTCGAGATGGAGGAAGTAGTACAAACGAAACAAATTGAAACACCTCCACCACCTCCGCGTCCACCGGTCCCGGTAGAAGTTCCCAACGATGAGATCATTGAAGATGAGATGATTGATCTGGATGCTGAACTTGACATGGATGCACCAATGGATCTACCTCCTCCCCCTCCTGAAGAAGAGGAAGAAGAAGATTTCTTCGTTGTTGTAGAGCAAATGCCTGACCTCAAAGGTGGCATGGCGAAACTTCAGGGAAGTGTTAAGTATCCTGAAATGGCACGACGTGCTGGAATTGAAGGTCGAGTAACTGTACAGTTTATTGTGAATGAGCAAGGAAAAGTCGAAAATGCCCAGGTTGTTCGTGGTATTGGCGGCGGTTGTGATGAAGAAGCTCTAAAAGCAGTACAGAAAGCTGAATTTTCACCAGGAATGCAGCGTGGTCGTCCGGTTCGTGTTCAGTACGCACTCTCAATCAATTTCCGATTAGAGAACTAACAAATACGATTTGATATAGATTTAAGGTGTGATCATTTGATCACACCTTTTTTTATTTCTGAAAGGTTCTTAAAACATTCTTCAGGTTTTCAAATCCGGCTAATTCAATTGCCTCCCCTAGTCCAACCCATCTAACTTCATCAATTCCTTCTTCTTCTTCAGGAGTCAACTCTTCCTCTTTAGTGAAAATCATTGAATACCAGTGGGTTGTTTTGCCTCGGGTTTTCTTCTTTCCCTTTTCGGTGTATTCATGATAGCTGGTGCCAATCTTGTAGATAATAGCAGGAATACCACTGCCAACTTCTTCTGAGACTTCACGAACAGCACACATCTCTATCGTTTCGCCTTTATCCAGTTTACCTTTGGGTAGATCCCAGTATCCGTTCCTGAAAATCATTAAAACCTCAGGCTCAGATGAGTTTTCAGGATACCTCCAGACAATACCACCTGCAGCGCTAACCGGTTTAATTTTAGTTTTACTCATCAGCTTTTTTCGGTTCGCTGCCTTCAGATTCTTTTCCCTTTTTTGACTCTTCCGCGTAATTCAGTCTTAAATTTGTAAGAGCTTGCTCCAGATAGTTAGCTGATTCCTTAGACAGGTTTCCCTTGGTGAATTTCTTTAGCATTCCGAGGGTATCAATCGCATACTTTGCGGAAGAAAGATCTGTTTCAGATTCACCGGTTTGTGGATTCTGGATTTTTCCTAAACCCATCATCGCAATTTGCTGATGTTGCTGAACAAGCATCATAAAGAGAAGTTGCTCTTGCTGTTCTTCATTCAATTTATTTCCGTTCTCACTCATAATTTTGTTTACTTAAAATTGATTGTTTTGACTTATTAAAGTAAAGGGCTTTCCAGTTAAATAAAGTTCATTTTTGTGTACATTATACGCTCTCAAGGATAACTAAAATCAAATACTTTTTTATGGCCGTTGTTAAGCCTTTTAAGGCATGGAGACCTAAACCCGAATCTGCGAAAGAAGTAGCCTGCGTTCCTTATGATGTCATCAACACAAAAGAAGCAAAGGCACTGGCAAATGGCAAACCAAATAGCTTTTTGCATGTTATACGACCTGAAATAGACCTTCCTGATAAAACCTCATCATATGATACAAAGGTCTACCAAAAAGGACGGGAAAACCTGAATGAGCTTTTGTCTTCCGGCTTTATGGAACAGGAAGACACCGAATCGTTATACATCTACCGGCTAATAATGGACGGGCGCTCTCAAGCGGGAATCTTTGGCTGTGTAAGTGTTGATGATTATGAAAACGATGTTATCCTAAAACACGAGCTGACCCGGCCTGACAAAGAAGATGACCGGACCAAGCATATCATTACTCAGGAAGCCCATGCTGAACCGGTGATGTTTACATTTCGAGACCCGGGCGAAGTTACTTCGTTCATGAACGATTATATGGATTCACGGGACCCTCTTTATGATATCGAAACTTCTGATGAAATCAGGCACACTATCTGGAAAGTTGACTCATCTGATGAGCTTGTCTCAGCCTTTGCCAGAATTCCAAAATTGTACATAGCCGATGGGCACCATCGTTGTGCAAGTGCTGCCAGAGCAGCTAAAGAGTATGCATCACAGAACCCGGATCACGATAAAGAAGATGGCTACAATTTCTTTCCGGCTGTTCTTTTCCCCATGGACCAAATGGAAATTCTGGCCTATAACAGGATCGTATTTTCTATTCCTGATAACTTTATTGAACTGTTGGGCAAGAAGTTTACTGTTCAGAAAAAAGCAAAACCCACCCCTCCTAAAAAAGGCATGGTTTCCTTTTATTTGAATGACAATTGGTATGGAATTACCCTGAAGTCTCCCGTTGAAAATGACCCTGCATCGGCGTTAGATATTTCGCTCCTCCAGGAACAGATTTTAGGACCATTACTGGAAATTAAAGATCAACGGACAGATCCAAATATCGATTTTGTAGGAGGAATTCGTGGCACTGACGAATTAGAGAAGTTGGTAGATAATGGTGAAGCAGCACTCGGCATAAGCTTATATCCAACCAGCATAGAGGAGCTCCTGGACGTTTCTGATGCAGGTCTGTTAATGCCCCCCAAATCGACATGGTTTGAGCCAAAACTGCGCTCAGGGCTTTTAATTCATACCTTTAACTAATCTCATTTTAGTTCTAACATTCTTATTTCTCTAACCCGATGAAACGAGTTCACAATTTTAGTGCCGGCCCTGCTGCCTTGCCTCTTGAAGTCTTAGAAACTGTACAGGAAGAACTTCTCGATTATAAAGGAACTGGGACTTCCATCATGGAAAAAAGTCACCGCGGCCCCTCTTACACTCAAGTCGATACCGAGGCAAAAGAACGGCTTACACGAATTTTAGGACTTGGTGATGATTTCCACATCATGTTTTTACAGGGCGGAGCCACAGCTCAGTTCATGCAAATCCCGCTTAATTTTCTTTCTAAGAATGATACCGCAGATATTATTAATACCGGGGTTTGGTCAGAAAAAGCTATCGCTGAAGCTAAGCTGTTTGGCAAGGTTCATGTGCCTTTTAGCAGCGAGGATCAAAAGTTCTCAAGGGTCCCTGAAAATAGTGAGCTGAATCTTTCAGAAGATCCAAGATATGTTCACTTTACTTCAAACAATACCATTTATGGAACTCAATTTTCTTCTGAACCGGAATCGAATGGAGCTCCTCTTATTTGTGATGCTTCCTCAGATTTCATCTCCCGCCCGATTGACATCGACCGCTATGGATTGATTTATGCAGGTGCACAAAAAAACCTGGGCCCATCAGGGGTTACCGTTGTAATTGTTCGAAAAGACTTTCTTCAAACAGCCAATAAAAAAGACATCCCCAGTTTTCTTGATTTCCATTCGCATGCCGAGAGGATTTTCAATACACCTCCCACCTTTGCAGTATACATGGTGAATCTTGTTTTGAAATGGGTGGAAGAGAAAGGCGGCATCCCTCATTTCGTAGATATCAATAATAAAAAAGCAGATCTGCTTTACAGCACCATTGATTCTGATGAGTTTTACAGAGGTGCTGCCGAGAAAGCATCCCGTTCCAAAATGAACGTTACTTTTCGATTACCTTCAGAAGAGTTGGAAGAGCTGTTTCTTCAAGAGGCAAAACAACATGATCTCGTAGCTTTAAGAGGTCATCGCAGTATGGGTGGTATCAGAGCCAGTATCTATAATGCTTGTGAGCTAGAGTCCGTGCAGGCTTTAACAGATTTCATGAAGGACTTCCGCTCAAAAAATGGCTAGGACCACCTCTTAAAGTAACCCAAGTACGGTCAAAAAGTGATCAATGGTGTTGGGAACAAAAATAATCATGTACAGCACACCCCAAACAGCGCCTGCTATATGTGCTTCATGGTTTACCTTGCCCTCCCTGCGACTTGCATAGACGCTGTAAATCAGGAATAAAATTCCGAAAACAATAGCAGGTATCCCAAAGGGGATGAACATGATATATATAGGGTCAAGGGGGAATAGAACTATAAATCCGAATAGCACTCCCTCTACGGCTCCTGAAGCCCCCACTGTTGCAAAGTCGGGATTATCCTTGTGTTGAAATAATGAAGGCAAACTCGAAATGATAAGACCGGTGAGGTAAAGCGCAATAAAATGCTCTCTCCCAACTGACCTTTCCAGTACAAGCCCGAAAAAGAACAGCACGAACATATTCAAAAATAAATGGCCAATTCCCGCATGTATAAAGCCTGAGCTAATCAGTTCATACCAGGTGTTTTCGCGAACGACCCGATAAGGCATCATCATTCCTTTCTCAAAAACTTGCGGGACTACATAAAGGGCTAACATCGAAACCAGTACGTTCGCCACAATCAGGATAAGAGTTACCGACATCTATTTTTTCTTTTTAAGGTACGTTGATTACTCTACTCTTGCATAAGAATCAAAAAGAATAGTACTATTAGTTTCAAGACAAGCCGAAGTAGCTCAGGGGTAGAGCAATTCTCTCGTAAAGAATAGGTCGTCGGTTCAAATCCGATCTTCGGCTCAGTTCCATAAAATTCCTTTCTTCCGAATGATATTTACCATTTGTTAAAGTATATTAGCCACAACTTTAGGAAATACAGCTTTTAAGGGTAATAAATGATTGGCTCAGCATGCCACCAAGGTATGTTTGTTAGCACTTTTGTGGTAACGATGCAAGACTATGCATCACTGCCACACGCTATAGGCATATTGAACCGGCAAATCTCTAATATCTTCTATGGCCCATTGATGGTTAATAACCTGCAATGGCTTACTCACGAAACACTCCTGATTCTGCTTGGAGTCAGTCTAGTAGTTATCATCTTTTTGGGTAATAGAATTATGAATTACCAAAAGGATAGAAAAAACCTGGACACTTTGAATGATACTTTGAGTTCTCGCTCAACAAGTTCCACCTCCGTAAATGATGATGTTCATCGCTTTATTGGAGTTGTGTCACATGATATTCGCAGCCCCCTCAATTCTATTTCTGCCATTTCGGAAATCATGACTATGGATGCCGATCAACTGCCTCCTGAAGAGATCAAAGAATATGCCGGCAATATTTATGACCTCACTGTGCGAATAAATAATCTGGTGAGTAATATGAAAGACATTAACAATATTGACCATGGGGAAGTTAAACTAGAATTAAAGCCTGTTAAAGCTGAGGCTATTGCCAAAGAAGCCTATGACTCCCTCAACGTTTTAGGCAATAAAAAAAGAATAAAAACGACTTTAAGTATTCAGGATAACCTTCCGAGGGTAGTGGCTGATCAGGATGGATTGAAACGGATTTTAGAAAACCTCATCAACAATGCCTATAAGTTTTCAGACAAGCACTCAACAGTGAAAATTGCTGTTGAGCATCTAAAAAAAGAAGGGAAAGTTAAATTTAGTATTAGTGATGAGGGGCCCGGTTTCACGAAAGACGATCGAAAAAAGCTTTATCAAAAATTTTCTAAGCTTTCCGCTGCTCCAACCGGTGGCGAAAAAACTACCGGACTAGGTTTATTTATTGTTCATAATTTAGTTGAAAGAATGAATGGCAGCATTCACTTGGACTCTACTCCAGGTGAAGGGTCTGTTTTTTCTGTTATTTTGGAAGAAGCCAAATAGCATTTCATATCAAAGCGAGATATATTTTGAGATGCTAAATCAAATCATCTCCATGCATATATTTACCAAAACGCTTCTTTTTGTTTTAACGGCTATTTTTATCTCTGCCTGTGGTGTCTCGAAAAGGGGCGCTGACTTTGCTGATTACTCTTCTGAAAATGCGGAAGCTATTGAAACCGGCGTTTCCAGCTGGTATGGACCAAACTTTCATGGCAAATTAACCGCCAATGGTGAAATATATGATATGGACGGGGTCACTGCCGCTCACCGAACACTTCCTTTCGGAACCATCTTATTGGTTGAAAATCTGGATAATGGCAAAACCGTTCAGGTTCGCATTAATGATCGAGGACCTTATGCCAAAGACCGCATTATAGATTTATCAAGAGCTGCTGCTAAGCAAATCGAAATGATTGGCCCGGGTACCGCAAGGGTTCGGCTATATTTGTTAGAAGGTGATTTAGAAAATTCACGCATTACTGACATTAAAGTTCCTAACTACACGGTTCAGCTTGGCTCTTATCAGGATAAGAAAGAAGCTGAGAAGCATTCTGCAGAAATAGAGGGAACCAGAGTTGAGAATATCAAAGTGAAAGGGCAGACATTTTACCGGGTATACTTTGGACGATACACAGATCCTGAAAAAGCGAAGCAAGAAATGAATCGGCTTAATAGAAATGGATACGCCGGCTTTGTGAAGCAAATTGAAAATAATTGATTTTTTCGGGATTGATTATTCCTGATTTTCCGTTTTTCGCACAGAACACAAAATCAATTGTTGAATGAAAAAGAAGATCATTGTTATAGGAAGTGGATTTGGCGGTTTAGGTGCTGCATCACGCCTCCTTTCTGCCGGTCACGATGTAACCATTTTAGAGAAAAGAGATAAGCTTGGCGGACGGGCTTACGTCTATGAGAAAAACGGCTTTAAATTTGATGGCGGACCTACCGTAATCACCGCTCCATTTATGTTCGATGATATATTCGAAGCGGCGGGAAAGAAGCGGGAAGAATATGTGGAATTTGTCCCCTGTGATCCTTTTTACCGTATTTTCGACGCTGACGGTAAACACTTCGACTATAACAATGATCATGAATTTACACTTGAAGAGATTCGTAAGCGAAGTCCCGAGGATATTGAAGGCTATGAAAAATTTCTCGGTACCACGAAGGCTATTTTTGACAAAGGATTTGTAGAGCTGGCAGACCAGCCATTCCTTAAGTTTACAGATATGCTAAAGGTGGCCCCAGACTTGATCAAACTTCAGTCTTACAAAACGGTCTATAAATATGTTTCTCAATTCATAAAAGACGACTTCTTGCGGCAGTGTTTCTCCTTCCACCCTTTACTGGTTGGCGGGAATCCTTTCGACACCACTTCTATTTATGCGATGATTCACTACCTCGAAAGAGAATGGGGAGTTCATTATGCTATGGGAGGAACCGGGGCTATTGTGAATGCCTTAGAAAAACTTATTCTCGAGCAAGGCGGAAAAATTCAAACTGAAGCCGAAGTTGATGAAATTTTAGTAGAGAACGGGAAGGCCATCGGTGTAAGGATGAAGAATGGAGAAGTAGTAAAAGCTGATGAAGTCGTTTCTAATGCTGATGTTGCTTTCACATATAAAAATCTCATCAACCCAAAACACCGGAAGAAATACACCGACCGCAAAATTGAGCGTACCAAGTATAGCATGTCTCTTTTTGTTATCTATTTCGGAACTAAAAAGCGGTACACCGATTCAGGACTCGCTCACCACAATATCATCTTGGGTGAACGCTACAAAGAATTATTGGAAGATATCTTTCATGATAAAAAGCTTGCTGAAGATTTCTCTCTGTACCTCCACATGCCTACCATCACAGATCCTTCAATGGCACCGGAAGGATGTGAAGGTTTCTATGTGCTTTCGCCTGTCCCCCATTTAGACAGCGGAACTGACTGGGAAGAAATGGCTCCTAAATACCGAGATGCCATCATGAATTTCCTCGAAGAAAATTACTTACCTGATTTACAGGAAAACATTATTGCTGAACATTACATTGACCCTCTCCACTTTCAAAATGTATTGAACAGCTATAAGGGATCAGCTTTTTCAGTGGAACCGATACTGACTCAATCAGCTTGGTTTCGGCCTCATAATAAGTCAGAGGATGTTGACAATCTCTACTTTGTAGGAGCTGGCACTCATCCGGGAGCAGGTCTGCCCGGCGTACTTTCTTCGTCCATTATTGCCCAGGATTTAATTGGTAAAGCCTGATAATGTGATTCTAAATTCTATATAAAAGAGCGACACGCCTTACTTTCTTTTCAATATTAATTGAGCTTAAAAAAACACTAGAAAATTCCGTGCATTCCTATAACTTGGGAGGCATAGCTTTAGGTTATTTTTTTAAGTTAGACAGCCAATGAATAATGAATCAGCAGAATATTCTCTGCGACCCTTTTTTGATTTATCATCTGATTTATTTTGTGTAGCAGGTTTTGATGGATACTTGAAAAGGATCAATCCTGCTTTGTGCAAAGTTTTAGGATATACTGAAGAAGAATTACTCTCCCGCCCCATCAATACGTTCATTCATCCTGATGATGTTGGAATAACGGAAAAGAAAAGGGAACACTTATACGAAGGCAAAAAGTTGGTCAACTTTGAAAATCGATACATCACAAAAAATGGTGATGTATTATGGCTTTCATGGGCTGCTAAATCAGTAAAGGAGAAGGAACTGGTTTATGCCATAGCAAGAGACATCACTCATAAGAAAACACATGAAGACGAACGAAACAGGTTATTATCGGAGCTCACAAAATCCAATAAACACCTCAAGCAACTTCGTTTCAGCACCACACACGACCTTCGCTCACCTCTCAACAGTATTTTAAGCATCTTTTCTTTAATGGATATAGAAACCATCGAGGATGAAGAAACAAGGGAATTTGTTGAGTTACTTGAAAAAGCTTCAAAAAACATAAAGAGCAAACTCGATGAATATGTTGATCATCAGAAGAAAGAGAATCTCGAACCAGTTATTGCTGAAATAAATCTGCCCGAGGTCTTACAAAACATATTCATTTCAATTGACTCTCTGATAAAAGAAACAGAAACTGAATTTAATATTGACCTTTCAGCATTTGACACCGTTCCGTTTAGCAAGATATATCTGGAAAGTGTTTTCCTGAACCTCATTTCTAATTCAATAAAGTATGCTCACCCTAATCGAAACCCGGTTATCACCATAAAAAGTGTTGAAGAAAGTGGACAGAAGAAGCTTATTTTTTCTGATAATGGAATTGGTTTTGATTCTAAAAAGAATAAAAACCGGCTTTTTAAATTCAACCAAAGCTTTCATGACCATGCCGATAGTAAGGGCATAGGACTTTATTTGGTTTACAACCACATCACTAGCTTGGGCGGTTCTATTTCGGTTAAGAGTGAAGAGAATAAGGGGACTACTTTTACCCTCACTTTTCCTTAAGCCAATTATCTTAATTACAGGTTGGCTACAACAGCTTAAAATCATATTTTTTGGTACGGTAAGACTCAAGCTCAACGTCTAAATTTGTGATCAATACAATCTTTTTTAGGGCTCTTTTTATAACCTTCCAGTTTTGCCTGATTTATTCGGCAAGTCTTAGTGCGCAGTTTGCGGGCGGAAATGGTTCTCTGGCTAATCCTTACCAGGTTGCAACCCTTCAACAACTTCAGGAAATAAGCAATCACCTGGATAAGCACTTCATTCTTCTACAGGATATTGACGCCTCAGAAACAACTTCATGGAATTCGGGGCAAGGGTTCATTCCAATTGGAGACGAAGCGAATGCATTCTCTGGGCACCTCAACGGACAAGGATTTACTATTTCCGGACTACAAATTAACCGGCCAAACAAAGCATACAATGGGCTATTTGGCCATATTAACAAAGGAAGTATCAGCGATCTACACCTTACCGAGATCTCCGTGCAGGGTGAAAATATTACCGGTGGGCTGACAGGAAAAGTCACGAGTGGTGAAATCCAAAACAGCTCAGTAGAAGGTAAAATAAAGGGCCGAACTCATGTTGGAGGTCTTGTCGGGTTTAACCGAGGGCGGATTGAAAATAATGAAGCTAAGGTAGAAGCAACCGGCACCTCATACATTGGAGGATTGGCTGGCATTAACCGGGGGCGAATCATTCAAAGCAAATCTTCATCAAAAGTAAATGGAACCGGACATAATGCTGGCGGATTGGTCGGTAATAATTATGACGGGCTTATTTCTGAGTCTATTGCTGAAGGAACGGTAACTGGTGAGAAAGCCTCTTCCATTGGCGGATTATCCGGAAGTAATGGTGGACTTATTACCCGCTCTTATTCCACAGCTGATGTATCTGGAAAATCTTACGTGGGAGGTCTGGTTGGGAATAATCATTCCGGGGAAATAAAATGGTCGTATTCAACAGGAACGGTATCCGGGTTCAATCTTGTCGGAGGACTTGCCGGAGTTAACCGGAGAAATGGAAAAATTGAAGAGACCTACACCGTAAGCAAAGTAACCGGAACTTTAGAAACCGGGGGCTTCATCGGGGTGAACCGTGATCCTGTGAAAGCCGGGTACTGGGATAAAGAAAAGTCAGGGCAATCAATTGCCGTAAGCACAGGTAACGCCGAAGGCATCACGGCCTTGAATTCAGATGAAATCACCGGAAACCTAAGTTATGAGAATATGTCCGGGTTTTCCTTCAATTCGATATGGGGATATGTTCCTGACAAAACCCCTCAGCTTTTGTGGACCACTTCCTATTTTGTAATTCGGGAAGTTTTTTCACCTACATCAACCATTACCAGTGGTGACTTTATCTACTTCGAAGTCAGCCTTAAGAATTCCGGAAAGAAAAAAGACACCAACGATCTCATTTTATGGGATGGAAAAGACACTGAACTTGATCGCATAGACAACATAACCCTCAGCCCTAATGAAGACACCACAGCCGTTCTGAGTTGGCAAACTACCACCGATGATAAAGGAAATTTTGAGCTTGAGTTTCGAACCCAGCAATTCAGTAGAGTTTTCCCATTAACCGTTCTGAGAATGCCTGATCAGGTTGAACTGGAAAAACCATTCGAGCTTCAGGAGGATATCGAAACTTCTCCTGCTTTTACCTGGAACCCTGCATTTCTTGCTGATTCCTATCAGTTGCAAATTTCAGAAAATGAAAACTTTGACCCGATTCTAATCAACGTTTCAGATATTGACACAACCACTTTTGAGCTAAACTATACCTTAAAGCATGATACCTATTATCACTGGCGGGTTCGTGGTGTAAATGCCGATGAAAAAGGACCCTGGAGCGAAAGCTGGCCATTTATTTCAATTATTGAACGCCCTGAAAAAGTAGCCTTAAAAGCTCCTTTAGATGAAACTGAAGACGCCTTAACACGCCCAACATTCTTTTGGTCAGAAACAAAGCGTGCTGAAAATTATAAGCTTGAAATTTCCTCGGATGACGAATTTGAAAAAGTTGTATTTGATACTACCATAACTGCATTAGATTCTTCGCTAACTCTGGAACGTGACCTCCCATCCAAACAACAATTTTTCTGGCGCATGCAGGCAACAAATGTTGGCGGTGCATCTGACTGGTCTGATATACGGAGCTTTATTCCTATATCAGAACCAACTAAGAGAGCCTCTTCTACAGGACTGAATTATACTCTCGAACAAAACTATCCCAATCCTTTTAACCCAACCACTTACATCCGCTACAGTATCCCCGAAGCTACCCGTGTTCAAATAGACGTACTAAATATGTTAGGGCAAACTGTAGCCACACTTGAAGACGGCTATAAATCAGCGGGATGGCATACGGTAACGTTCAATGCTTCCAAGCTTTCGAGTGGCTTTTATATTTATCGTATGAAAACGGAGAATTACTCTTATTCCCGCAAGCTTTCACTGGTAAAATAAGTGAACATTCATAAAATCTTTATCTGAAAGCATTAGAATGTGCAAAGTTTTAATGAAGGGGAGATTTTATGAAAACTGCCATCCTGATATTCATGTCTCTACATGGAATTATACACCTGCTTGGCTTTTTAAAAGGGTTTGAACTTGCTAAGGTTGAGCAACTAAACGTCCCCATCTCAAAGCCGGCTGCTATCGCCTGGCTGGTTTCATTCATTCTTTTTGCGATTACTGTAAATCTTTATTTGGTCAATATTAGCTTCTACTTAGGAACCGGTTTTGTAGGTATTCTGGTTTCACAGGTCTTGATCATACAATCCTGGAAAGACGCCAAGTTTGGAACCCTTCCAAACATCATCTTCGCTATTCTCTTGCTCATTTCTATTTCATAAAACTGGAATTACTCTGAAAGCATGATATATTCCCCGTCTAATTACGGACTAAATATTTTTTCTCATGAAACGAATACTGCTCTCTCTATTACTTCCATTTATCATTCTTGGCTGCAAGCCCCAATCTGAGTACCACCAGCTGGAGCTTGAAGAAATTACGATCTCGGAACTGCAAGCCGGTTATGACAATGGCGCTTTCACTATTGAAGATGTAACCGATGCCTATTTAAAGCGCATCAGTGCGATTGATGAATTCGGTCCTCAGCTCAACTCAATGATCTATATCAACCCTAAAGCAACTGAAGTTGCACGGGGGCTGGATGCAGAATTACAGGCTGGAAATAAACGAGGGCCTTTACATGGAATCCCTGTTGTTTTGAAGGATAATATTGATACCTATGATATGCCTACCACCGCTGGTGCCCGAATTTTAGACGGCTCAATTCCCAACCAGGATGCTTTTATCACTCAAAAATTAAGAGATGCCGGTGCTGTTATTCTTGGCAAAGCAAACCTTAGTGAGTGGGCGAATTTCCATAGTAGCTTTTCGTCAAGTGGATGGAGTGCGTTGGGTGGGCAAACTCACAATCCCTATGATCTGACCCGAAACCCTTGTGGTTCAAGCGCCGGTTCTGGTGCTGCCGCTTCTGCAAACTTAACGGTATTTTCTATCGGTACAGAAACCAATGGTTCCATAACCTGTCCTTCTTCTGCCAATGGGTTAGTTGGTATTAAGCCTACAGTTGGACTATTGAGCCGATCCGGAATCATCCCCATTTCCCACACCCAGGATACGCCCGGACCTATGGCTCGTACCGTAACTGATGCTGCTATTGCTTTAGGAACGATGGTTGGAGTTGATGAAGCTGACTCTAAAACCGCGGCAAGCGAAGGAAACTTCCACACCGATTATACTCAATTTCTAAATGCTGACGGACTTGAAGGAAAACGAATCGGGCTTTGGACGGGATCTTTAGGCGGACATTTCCGGGTTGATACTTTAATGCATGAAACAGTCCGGTTCTTGGAAAGTCAGGGAGCCACTGTTGTTGAAGTTGACCGAATTTCAGGTGCGAATGTTGGTGGTAACTCTTTCCAGGTTATGCTCTATGAATTTAAAGATGGGCTAAACAAATACTTTACCTCTTTGGGTGATGACGCCCCCGTTAAAACAATGGCTGAACTTGTCGATTCTACCTTAGCTGATTCTTTAGAGATGCGTTATTTTGATCATAACTTGCTCATTGAAGCAAGTGAGAAAGGCGATCTGACCTCCGAGGAATATACCGATGCCTTAGAACGAATGATGAAATTCACCCGTACAGAAGGTATCGACAAAGTTATGGATGAGAATAATTTAGATGCTATTATTGGGCCAACGGGAGGACCTGCATGGAAAACGGATCTTACCAATGGCGATAACTTTGCGGTTTCTTCCAGCTCTCCTGCTGCTCGTTCCGGCTATCCCAATATTACCGTTCCCATGGGATATATTGATGGACTTCCTGTTGGGATTTCTTTCTTTGGGAGAGCGTGGAGTGAACCTCAACTTCTTGAAATAGCTTATGCTTTTGAACAAGCTACCAATGTTAGAAAAGCGCCTCAGTTTAAAAATGCTGACATGTAATTAATGCCCGGAAAGAATTCCTTTACATAAAAAAGGCCCATTTTCGTGGGCCTTTTTTGTATCAATATGTTATAAGACAAGTGTCAGTCGTTTAGGCTTTTTTGAAGATCATCCCAATCAGCCAAGAAACGCTCAAGGCCGGAATCAGTCAATGGATGTTTCAGCAAGCCTTTGATAACACTAAGAGGCATGGTTGCAACATCAGCGCCTTCTTTAGCACATTCAAGCAAGTGCATTGGATGGCGAATACTTGCTGCCAGTACTTCTGTTTCATACCCGTAGTTATCATAAATTTGTACGATATCGCGAATCAGCTGCATTCCATCGGTAGAGATGTCATCCAGCCTACCTAAGAATGGAGATATATAAGTGGCTCCTGCTTTTGCGGCAATCAAAGCTTGGGTGGGTGAAAAGCAAAGTGTACAATTTGTTTTAATTCCTTCTTCGGAAAAGGTTTTAATTGCTTTAATCCCGTCTTTAATCAGAGGGACTTTTACGACTACATTGTCAGCAATTTTGGAGATATTTCGCCCCTCTTCTACAATGGCATCATATTCTGTTGAAACAACTTCAGCAGATACGTCTCCATCTACGATATCACATATTTTAGCGATGTGTCCTTCAAAGTCACGGACTCCAATTTTAGCACATAAACTTGGGTTTGTAGTTACTCCGTCAAGTACGCCAAGATCATTGGCTTCCTTAATTTCGTCAAGATCAGCAGTGTCTATAAAAAATTTCATGAGTGAGCGAAAGTTTAGTTGTTATTTGTCATCCAAGATAATAATTCGCTTACTCCCATTCTTGTTACAATTCGTAACTATTCATTTCTTTTTTTTACAAAATAAGATCTTGTATAAACGAACTTTATCATGAACTTGTACAGTTGAGTATAATTACACCAATAAAAATAAATTTAATCTACAATAGTGAAAAACTCTTTCTTTTTAATTGCTTTACTGGCTGTTCTAACAATAAGCTGTGGAAGTGATGATTCCAGCGAAAGCAGTTCACCCTTTTCTCGATTTGGAGGAAATGGAGGCCGACCTGCAACAAGTGTTGAAACACAAAATATCCAGCTTGGCTCCATTGCCGATCAGGTTAGGTCTTACGGTAACGTAAAAGCACAAAACGTGATTTCAGTTCTCCCTCAAGTTAGTAACAGACTCACTGAAATTTATGTGGATCTTGGAGATACCGTCCGTCAAGGGCAGGCTCTTGCTAAGATATATGATGCTACATTCCGGGACCAGCTTAGCCAGGCCCGCTCTCAACTACAACAGACCAGAATTGCGGTACGAAGAGATAGTTCTGAATACGAGCGACAAAAGAGTTTAATGGAGCGCGACCTTACCAGTGAGTCTGAAATGGACATCGCTCAGGCTGCTTACCAAAGTTCCCGAGCTCAATTTGAGTCAGCCCGTTCATCACTCACACAAGCCCAAGAAGACTTTAATAATACCGTTGTACGCGCCCCTGTTACCGGTGTGATTACATCACGTGCTTTGGAAGTTGGCGATTTAGCGACAACCGGAACGGAACTATTTCAGGTTGCCAGTACAAATGGATATGAATCCCGCATTTATTTACCAGTACAAGACTGGCGGGCCGTTGCTGTAGGTCAAGAAGTTAATCTGCGCCTTTCTAATGAAAGTAGCGTTAGCGCAAGAGGAATTGTTTCTAGAAAAAGTCCTCAACTAGACGCTACTACAGGTTTGGGAGAAGTAGTTATCACACTTACTAGTATGGGTAATTCAATTTACCCAGGAGTGCTGGCTGAAAATGTTATTAATATCACCACCAAAGACCAAGCCTTGATCGTTCCTCGAAGTGCATTGGTTGAACAGGTTGAAACCGTTATCAATCCGGAATCTAATACTATTGAACTGGAGCGAACCTATTCTGTTTTTGTTTCGCGGGGTGATTCTGTTGCAGAACGACGCCAATTGGAATTAGGCATCGAACAAGGCGACCGTATTGAAGTGTTAAGCGGCTTACTTCCCAACGATGAAATTATTATCACCGGTCAAAGCGGGCTTGAAGATGGAGCTCGTATCGCCGTAGCATCTGGAGACCAATTTCAGGCTCCCCAGGAACGTCAAATCGGCGGACAAGAGGGGCAGGAAGAACAAGCTCAACAAGGCAATCGCCCTCAAGGAAGACAAAATCCTTTAGCCAATATGAGTGAAGAAGAGCGAACAAAAGCGCGTGAAGAAATGCAAGGCATGTCGCAACAAGAACGTATGGCTTACCTACAAAAGTTACGCCAGCAACAAGCTTCTTCTGCTGATTCAACCACAAACGAGTAGTACTGATGGGATCTTTATCCAAACTGGCGGTTGATCGCCCAATTACATTTTTAATGACCACCCTCATCCTTTTAGGATTTGGGTTTTATGGATTACAAAATCTTCGGTTAAACCTATACCCGGATGTTTCCTTCCCTACTATTACGGTTTACACCAGCTACGAAGGTGTAGCTCCGGAGGATATCGAAACACTGGTAACCCGACCTATTGAAGAATCCGTTGGCAGTATTAGCGGTATTCGTAAAGTTCGGTCTCTATCCAGTCAGGGTGCTTCTGTTGTAAAACTGAATTTTGAATGGGGAACGGATCTTTATGAAGCCGAAAATGACGTCCGTAAGGAGTTGGGTTTTGTAGAACGCTCTATTCCTGATGATGCTGAAACTCCTCTGGTTTTCTCTTATGACCCCAACCAAGAGCCTATTGTAGTACTGACGGTTACCTCCAACGCACGAAGTCCACGTGAGCTACGTACATACTCAAAACAGGTTTTAGAGCAACGTTTAGAGCGTATCAATGGAATTGCCTCCGTAGAGACTTCCGGCGGCTTAGAACGGCAAATTAATGTACAGATCGACAATGAAAAGATGCGTCTGTACAACATCACTATTGCTGACATCGCCTCTAAGCTTCAGCAAGAAAATATACAAGTACCAGCCGGTCAGCTCACAGAAGGAAATACCATCTATTCACTGAGAACTATTGGTGAATTTAAGAATGTAGATCAGATTCGAAATACCATCATAACCGTTCGAAATGAGCAGCCTTTGCTTTTGAAAGATATTGCCAAAGTTGAAGATGGTATCGCTCAGCCCATCGGTAATGTCCACATTAATGGTGAAAATGGCGTGATATTGAATGTATATCGCCAAAGTGATGCCAACGTTGTTTCTTCAGCAAACGCAGTAGTTGGAGGCCTTGACGAAATTAAGAGAAGCCTGCCCAACGATATAGAAATTTCAGTACTGACCAATAAAGCTGATTTCATTGAAGAATCTATCAGCAACCTATTACTAACGGGAGTTCAAGCCGTTCTGCTAGTGGTTCTGATTCTGCTCGCTTTTCTTCGGTCCGGGCGTTCTGCTCTCATTATCGCTATTTCTATTCCGGTATCTATTATCACAACCTTTACGGTGATGGATATCGCAGACTTGAGCTTGAATATCATATCTCTCTCCGGTCTTACGCTTGCCGTTGGTATGGTAGTTGATGATGCGGTGGTTGTTCTGGAGAATATTTTCAGGTTTAGGGAGCAAGGTGCGGGTCGGAATGAGGCCTCAGTAAAAGGGGCTAAAGAGGTGGCCGTTCCCGTGGTAATTTCAACCCTTACCACACTGGTTGTTTTCTTACCCATATTGTTTGTTCCGGGTATTGCCGGTTTCCTATTCCGTGATTTGGCACTGACAATTTCTTTCTCTTTATCTATTTCTTCCTTAGTGGCGCTGACTCTTATCCCACTAATGACTTCGCAATTTTTCAAAGAGAAGGCTCAGTCTTTTGAAGCCAAGAATAAGATTGCCGTCTTTTTCAGCAACCTATTGAACAAAATTGAATCTACCTATAACAAACAGCTTGATGCAGCTCTAAACAGAAGTGGCATGGTTGTTACCGGTGCGGTTCTCCTTTTTGTAATCAGCCTTCCTTTGTTCTACTTCATCGGGGGTGAATTTTTTCCGCGTGTTGATGAAAATGCCTTCACTCTTCAGGTACAAAGAGAGCCGGGTGTGAATTTATTTGAGCTTGAACGCTCAATCTCTCAGGTTGAAAGTATTATTGAGCAGGAAGTCCCCGAAGCCCGTTTGGTAGTTTCTGATTATGGCGACAAGGAAGGAATTGAAGGTGCAGACGATCCGGGTGGTTTTACAGGAACGGTTCGTATCGAGCTAGTCCCACAAAACGAGCGAGACCGAACTCAATTTGAAATCACTTCCTCCCTACTCGAAGAACTCAAAATTGTCCCCGGAGTTCAGATTCAGGAAATAATTATTGATCCGCTAAGTCCAGATGGAGAAAATGGACTGATTGTTCAAATCTTTGGCTACGATCCTGCAATTAAGGAAGAACTGGCTAATGGAGTAAAGGAGAAATTACTTCAGGTTGATGGAATTAATAGCGTATTCAGTACTTCTGATCAGGGCAGACCGGAATTGCGATTAATCATGGATCGCGAGAGAATTTCAAGAGTTGGAATGAATACCAATCAGGTAGCCACAGCAGTAAGTAATGCCGTAAAAGGGAATGTTGCTACTGCTTTTGTAGATCAAGGTGTGGAATTTGAGGTAGTAGTAGAGCTGGATCCAATGGATAAATCTCAGTCTGTCGATTTAGCCAACATTCAAATTCAAACCCCTGACGGAAACTGGATGCCATTGAAGAACCTTGCCCGTGTGGAAAGGTATTCAGGTCCTACGAACGTCCTTCGTATTGATCAGGAACGCGTAACAGAAGTTACAGCAGAACTTACAGGAACTGACTTAAAAACAGCAACCGCAGGCGCACGTGCTTTGCTGAATGATGTGGACTGGCCGGATGAATACCGCTATGAAATTGCCGGTACTGCCGAGGAACAAACAGAGTCATTCAACTTTTTACTGATTGCCTTCATGATTGCCGGCATTCTAACCTATATGGTCATGGCTTCACAATTTGAGAGCCTGGTTGAGCCCTTTATTATCATACTAACCATTCCTCTTGCGTTAACAGGTGTATTAATTATGCTTTGGATTACAGGAACCAGCGTTAGTGTAACATCAATGGTAGGGTTGATTTTACTTACAGGAATTGTAGTTAACAACGGTATCGTGATGATTGACTACATCAAAATATTACAATCTCGTGGTATAGAACGTCACCAAGCAATTGCTGATGGTGCCACCCGTAGATTGCGCCCAATTTTGATGACTGCATTCACCACTATTCTATCAATGGTTCCTTTAGCTCTTGAGTTAGGTTCTGGTTCAGAGACCTGGAGCCCCATGGCAAGAACTGTTATCGGCGGTTTAACAATGAGTACTCTGCTGATGCTTTTTGTAGTTCCTTGTTTTTATAATATCATAAATAGTTGGGTAGAGAAATTTGGCTTTGATGCCGTCCATAAAGTTGATCCCTTAGCAAACCAAAAAGAGGCCTTAGCATGAAACAGTTCAGTGTAGCCGGAGGTATTTTAAAGCGCCCCATTACCGTCATTATGATGACACTCATCGTGATTGGCTTTGGTGTTTTTTCATTAACCAACCTAAAGGTTACGCTGTATCCTTCATTGAATATCCCGGTCCTGGCCGTCTCATCCGGGTACAATAATGTATCCCCGGAAGATATTAATCGGTTAATAGTAAACCCTATTGAAGGAGCCGTTTCTGCGATTGAAGGAATTGAAACTCTTGAAGCACGGGTAAGCCGCGGAAATGCATTTGTAATCCTGCGGTTAAGAGAAGGCTCTGATATCCGCAAAACGGAACTTAAAGTCCGTAAAGCTATTGACCAAATTCGGGGTGAACTCCCGGATCAGGCTCAGGAACCGGTTATCTTTCAATTTGACCCCGAAAGCAGGCCCATTATGAGGCTGAGTATTGACGCTGACAACCGAGGTCTTGATGAACTAAGAAACATTGGTATTGAAACCGTTGAAACCAGACTAGAACGTATTGAAGGGCTTGCATCAGCGGAGACTCAGGGCGGACTTGAGCGACGTATTTATATCGATGTGACTCCAATGAAACTGGCTCAGCATAACCTATCTCCTGCTGACATTCAAAATGCACTTCGCCAGAACAACGTACAGCTCCCCATAGGTAATGTTGTAGCAGACCGGATTAATTACAGTGTAAGAGCTCAATCTACCTATCAAACCGTAGATCAAATTGCCAATACTATTGTCAACATCTCTGAGAACGGTGTCCCAATTCGAATTAAAGATGTGGCTGATGTAAGTGATGGATTTACAGAAGTAACCAGTTTGGTGAAGGTAAACGGCCGCAATAGTGTTTCGGTAGAAGTCCAAAAAAATTCAGATGCCAATACGCTTGATGTGGTAAATGCCGTAAAAGCGGTTGTCCCTGAAATTAACGACATACTTCCACCGGGTGTGGTTCTTCAAGTACTTTCAGATGAAGGAAAAACCATTGAAGACTCTGTTAATAACCTTGCACAGTCGGCTACGGCGGCACTTGTTGTTGTTATTTTAGTAATCCTATTGTTTATGGGTGGATGGCGAATTTCACTTGTTGTGGCTTCCTCTATCCCGGTTTCCATAGCTGCCAGTTTTGCCGCTATGTATGCTGCAGATCTAACACTTAATATTTTAACTATCTCTGCTCTGGCACTGGCGATCGGACTTTTGGTTGATAACTCTATCGTAGTTACTGAAAGTATTGCACGAAAACTGGAAGAGGGAACCCCACGTTTTAAAGCTGCATTGGAAGGGACAAATGAAGTTATCGGAGCACTTCTTGGTTCAACCCTCACGACCCTTGGAGTTTTTATTCCTATTATTTTGATATCAGGTACGCAGGGGGCTTTTTTCCGTGAGTTCGCCTACACCATCTGTTTTGCTATTGGCTTCTCATTCTTATCATCCATTATTTTGGTTCCGGTTATCTCTTTACTAACCTTAGATGCCAATCAGTTTAATGCTAAAAACCTTGCGTTCAGAGGCATTTCAAAAATTGAACGTGGATATACAAAAATACTCGGCTGGTTTTTCCACCATAAATGGGTTCCGTTACTTGCTATGGTTGGCATTTTAGCAGGCACTTTCTACTTATACACGAACATTTCTAAGGAAGGATTCCCCGAAGCTGATTCCGGACAAATCGATATTGATATTAGCCTACCAGAGGGGAGTAAACTCACCCGTACCGCTAACGTGATGGAGAATTTCAGCGACCGTATTGGTAACATGCCAGAGGTTGAGACTATGATTACCTCTATTGGCCGGAGTCGCTGGAATACTCAAAGTAACCGGGGAGAAATTAGTCTAACACTCGTTCCTGAAACAGAAAGGGAGCAAAGCAGTACTGATTTCGCAGTCCTTCTACGAGAAGAATTAACCTCCCCTGGCGTAGATGTTCGGGTTCGGGTTGAAGGTGGTGGACTTCGCTTTGGCCGAGGCTGGAATTCAGGTGGTGGCTCTATTCGACTTAGCCTCATTGGACCTGAGATTCAAGAGCTCGTAGCTATCTCCGCTAAAATTGAAGCGAAGCTCTTAGATGATCCAACCGTGGTTTCTGTCGATAATGGCCGTACAGATCCAACCCCTGAACTACACTTTTATGCCGACCGTGAACGTCTTGGAAAACTTGGCACAAACTTGAACACCATTGCCGGAAATCTCAGAACGCAAACCTTAGGGAACCAGGCAGGGTACTATATAGCCGATGGACGAGAAATTCCGATTGAAGTGCGAACTCAAAAACAAGCTTTAACCAGTCGAGAAGATCTTTTTGATCTTGAGGTTTTTCAAGTTGGAGATCAACGAATTCCTATTGCTGCTGTTGGTCAATTTGTACCCACTGAAGGTGTAGATTCTTTCAGCCGGCGAGACCGTGAGACTCTACTGGATGTAAACATTCAGGTGCAAGGTAATGCCTTGGAGTATGAACCTGTAATCAGAAATTTCCTTAAAACCGAAGTGGTTCTTCCTGAAGGATATCGATATGAATTTACGGGTGGCACACGTGAGACTCAGCAGGGGCAGTCTGAGTTTGGTTTTGCACTATTGGCAGCACTATTACTCATGTTTATGATTATGGCCTCCCTGTTCGAAAACTTCAGAGATCCTTTCGTGATATGGTTATGCATTCCTTTGGCAATGTTTGGAGCGCTTGCTTACCTGTTTACAATAGGTGATCCACTTAGCACAACTTCCCAAATTGGAATCTTTATGCTGGTCGGTATCATCGTGAATAACGGGATTGTCTTAGTTGATTATATGCACCTTTATACCAAAGGTATTGATTATGATATGCTGAACAAGGATTCTGTAAGATGGCATAATCTATTTATCCCTGTCTTCTTCTGGAAAGTGAAACCTACCGCTAAGAACTCTGAACTTCTCAAACAAATAACAGAAGCTTGTCGCCGCAGAATGCGCCCTATTTTACTTACTGCTATCACAACCATTTGTTCTATGATTCCTCTTTCGCTTGAAATTGGTTCCGGTGCAGAAACATGGTCTCCACTTGCAAAAGCCGTGATTGGCGGTTTAATGTTTGGATCAATTTTGACCCTCTTCATTACCCCCGTCATCTCTGTGTCGCTAAGTATGACTATTGAGTGGTTTAAAGAACTTTTCCGAAGAAATAAAGCGGCTACACAGGCCTAAATTCATAAAAAGATTTCCCTTTATCTCAATGCGAGATTAAGGGTTACACAGACCTGTTTAGTTTAAATAATTTCCTTAAAATGTAGTTATAAGCTTGGAATTTGGAACTTGTTTACGCTATACTTGTTTAGAATATAAAAAGGAGAAAAATTATGAGTAGATCATCAGATTATTTATCAGGCATTATTTCAGGAGCTCTCGTTGGAGCTGCCATTGCATTGCTTTATGCACCCGATACTGGAAAGAATACGAGAGACCGTCTTTCTTACAAACTCAGCAATTATTACGATGAGCTGAATGAGCTTATCGATCAGCTGAAGGAAGAAAAAGAGCTCTTGGTTTCTGAAGCCAAAGAAAAGGGCGATAAAGTTGTTTTAGATGCTAAAGAAAAAGCAGAAGGCTTAATCAAAGAAGCCGAGGATTTACTAGAATCTATCGAGACAGCTAAGAAAAAAGCTTAAACAACTTTAGAAAGTTTATGAATTTAAACCCACTGCTGATTAAAGTAGTGGGTTTTTTATTTGTGCGAATTTCTTCTCCTTGCATCTTTCCTATTCATTAGCTAACTCCCAAAAAAGCATTAACGGGTATTAGCTATGGACACACGTAAACAATTCTTAAAAAAAATCGGAAGCGGAGCTGCTGCATTAACTGCAGGCGCCTTTTTTAATCCTCTAAAATCTCAACAGCTTCAGGAAGAATTAAATAGCTATTCGGGAACGGCTCAAGAAATTGCAATAAATGAAGATTTCTGGTCAACGGTCCAACAAGCATTTACGGTAGATCGCAGCTTGATCAACCTAAACAATGGCGGAGTCAGTCCGTCTCCTGAGTTCGTTCAGGCAGCAATGAAAAAGCATCTGGATTTCTCGAATCAGGCCCCCGTTTATAATATGTGGCGTATTCTTGAACCACGAAGAGAAGGTGTTCGCCAGCGACTAGCCAAGAATTTTGGGGTAGATACAGAAGAAATCGCCATCACTAGAAATGCCTCAGAAAGCTTACAGATTTGTCAGTTTGGGTTTGATTTGAAGGCAGGCGATGAGGTTTTAACCACCGATCAGGATTACCCGCGTATGATAAACACCTTTAAACAGCGTGAGCGGCGTGAGGGTATCAAACTCAACCAAATTAGCATTCCCGTTCCTGCTGAAGATGATACAGAAATCGTACGCCGATTTGAAGAAGCCATCACCCCAAATACAAAGCTCATTTTGATGTGCCACATCATTAACCTGACGGGCCAAATCTTACCGGTCAAAAAGGTGGTACAAATGGCTCGTAAAAAGGGAATCCCTGTTATTGTTGATGGTGCCCACGCATACGCTCATTTTGAGTTTAACCACGCTGACCTCGATTGCGATTATTACACAACAAGCCTTCATAAATGGCTTTTTGCCCCTCATGGAACCGGAATGTTATATGTAAGAAAAAACAAGATCAAAGATCTTTGGCCCCTCATGGCAGCAGCAGAATCTCAGGATAATGACGTCCGTAAGTTTGAGGAGATTGGGACTCACCCCGCTGCTAATTTCCTCGCAATTGGTGAAGCTCTTACTTTCCATGAAGGTATTGGGTCTGCCAGAAAAGAAGCTCGGCTAAAATATCTCAATGACTTGTGGATTGATGAACTTGTGGATGGAGATAAGGTAGTTCTTCACACCAGCCGAAATCCCAAATATGCTTGTGGAATTGCTACTGTTCAGATTAAGGGATTGGAGCCTAATGAACTAAACGGTACCCTTTGGAGAGATTATCGTATCATAACCACCCCTATTAACCATGCACAATTTCAGGGTATCCGTGTTACTCCTAACGTGTATACGACGCTGGAAGAAATCGATCGCTTTATTGGTGCAATGAAAGATCAGGTTAAAAAAGTTTAGGCAACTACAGCTATCAGTTCATCATGAAAACCACTCAAACAGAGAAAACTATGTTTTGGAAACCAATCGTTTTAAGCCTGCTTGCCGCAGGCCTTATTACCTCTTGCGTAAAATTCGAATCTGAGACGAACTCATCCCAGCAAAAGAAAATCATAAATACCGAAAGCGCACCTGCTGCTGTCGGAATTTATTCGCAGGCAGTTCAAACCGGAAATACAATCTATTTATCCGGTCAAATTGGGCTCATCCCTGAAACACGCGAGCTTGCCGGCGATGATTTAGAGTCACAATCACATCAAACTCTCAAAAACATACAGTCTGTTCTTCAGGCTGCCGATTTTACTCTCTCTGATGTGGTAAAGGCTCAGGTTTACTTATCTGATTTGAATGACTACAGTGCTTTTAATGATGTATATGTTCAATATTTTTCTGAAAATCCCCCGGCGAGAGCTGTCGTTGAAGTCAGCCGCATTCCCCTTGATGCCAAAGTAGAAATTATGGTTACAGCAGTAAAAAATTAGTTATGTCTGACTTAAAAAGTGTTATTAACCTGAGACGTACTCTTCACCGTTATCCAGAGCTTTCCAATCAGGAGTTTGAAACCTCAAAAAGAATTTCCTCTTTCTTCGAAGAGCATAAGCCTGATGAAGAGATCTCTATTTCAGATACAGGCAAAGCCTTTGTATTTGATAGCAAAAAACCCGGCGAAACCTTAGTATTTCGTTGTGAACTTGATGCCCTACCGATTCAGGAAAAATCAACTAAAGCCTATCGCTCTTCGACTCCCGGTGTGGCACACCTTTGTGGACATGACGGTCATATGGCAGTCATTGCAAGACTCGGGCAACTGATTGCAGAGAACCGCCCCAAATCAGGAAAAGCCGTACTGCTGTTTCAGCCTGCAGAAGAAACCTATCTGGGAGCTAAAGATGTCGTTGAATCCCCGCAATTCCATGCACTTTCTCCTGACTATATTTTTGCCCTTCATAACATTCCCGGTGTAGAAAAGAATACCGTTCTTTTGAAAACAGGAAGTTTTTCTGCCGCCTCTTGTGGAATGACTATAAAGCTTGAAGGACAGACTTCTCATGCAGCGGAACCTCAGAATGGGCTTAATCCTTACGGCACAGCCAATCAAATTGTGCATCAAATTCTGGAGCTTGCAAATAATAATAGAGCTGCCTTTTCTGATCACACCATTGCTACCCTCATATTTATTCGATTAGGGGAAATTTCTTTTGGAATATCTCCGGGTAGCCTCGAAATGGGCATAACCTTACGTGCCTATGAGAACGATGATCTTGATCTGCTATGTGAAAAGTCAGAGTCCATAGTCAAAGAACTTGCCCAAAAGAATGGCCTGGATTTTGAATGGAGCTATTCTGAAATCTATCCCGCCACCGAAAACGATCCAACTTGTGTAGACATGGTAAGTCAGGCATCAAAAACACAAAAATTAACGGTTCAGCAAATGGACAAACCTAATAATTGGTCGGAGGATTTTGCCTATTTCACTGCTACCAATAAAGGTGCCCAATTTGGGTTTGGTTCAGGAAAAGGTCTTCCTCCTTTACATAACCCCAGCTATGATTTCCCTGATGATATTATCGATCCTGCCGCAAACATCTTCTATTCCATTTATTCCGAAAAGCTCCTCTGAATGACAACAGACTATGATTTGTTTATAGAAATGAACTTAGAAGTCGAATCTAATCTTAAAGATTATGACTGCTACAGCAACACTTCAACGAGTAGACGCAGAAACTTTATATCGTAAAATGACCGGTGAACATTCACCGATAATCATAAATGCATTATCGCAAGATGCCTATGTGGCCAAGCATATTCCCGGATCTATAAATATTCAAACTGAAAATGCAGAAAGGGCTAAAGAAGTAATCCCTTATATGGATGCTGAAATCATTGTTTACTGTGCCAATGCTGACTGCGATGCTTCTCCAAACCTGGCTCAAAAGCTCGAAGAAATGGGTTATACAAACGTCAGTGATTTTGAAGAGGGGCTTGCAGGATGGAGAGAAGCCGGATATGATTTAATCGGTTCTGAAGTCTGATTTTTAATTCACTTAATATTGAAGAAAGCCGTCTCGCATGAGGCGGCTTTTTTTTCGTAAAAAGAAATTACGGTTAATCCCTTTTACCCCTTTATAGAATATATTCTTCGATCAATCTTAACTGAAAGAATCGGAGAATGGGTTCATGAAAAGAATCATATTTGTTTTATGTATGGTGATGGTAGCTGTGCCGGGCTTTGTTAATGCCCAAACCACAGACGACATGGTAGATGCTATTGTAAAGGAAGCTACTGAAAACTCTCAGCTGGAATACTTAGCACATCAGCTTACAGATGTTATTGGACCACGTTTAGTGGGAACACCGCAAATGCAAAATGCTCACGAATGGGCGGTAGCCCAATTTAATCAATGGGGTATTTCTGCTGAAAACCAACAATTTGGACAGTGGCAAGGATGGGAGCGCGGCATTACGCATGTAGACCTCATTTCGCCGCGTGTAGTCTCACTGGAAGGGATGCAGCTTGCCTGGAGCCCTTCTACCAAAAAGGGTGGCGTAGAAGGAAAATTAGACATCATTCCGAACGTTGAGAATAAAGCAGCTTTTGAAGAATGGCTTAAGACCATCAAAGGGAAGTTCATTCTGGTTTCGATGATGCAGCCTACCGGGCGACCTGACTACAACTGGCAAGAGTTTGCAACCGAAGAGTCTTTTGAAAAAATGAGACAAGAGCGTGATGCTATGGAAGATGCATGGCGAGAACGCTTCACTAAAATAGGCTATAATTCACGAGAAGTATTAGGGGTTCTTGAAGAAGCAGGAGCTGCGGGAATCATACAGTCACGTTGGTCCAGCGGTTTTGGGGTGAATAAGATTTTTAGTGCAGGAACGGAAAAAGTACCGGTCATTGACCTTGCTCTTGAAGATTATGGTATGCTTTATAGAATGGTAGAATACGGAGATCAACCGGTTATAAAAGTAAATGCCCAATCCACTAAGTTAGGTAAAGTGCCTACTTTTAATACCATTGCAACCATACCGGGATCAGAAAAACCGGACGAATATATTATTCTTTCTGCTCACTATGATTCATGGGATGGCGGAACCGGAGCCACAGATAATGCAACCGGTTCTATAACTATGATGGAAACTGCCCGCATTTTAAAGGAAGTGTATCCTAACCCTAAACGCACCATTATTGTTGGATTATGGGGTAGTGAAGAGCAAGGCCTGAATGGTTCAGCAGCATTTGTAGCAGACAATCCCGAAATCGTTGACAACATGCAGGCTCTATTCAATCAGGATAATGGAACGGGTAGAGTAGTTCGTATCTCAGGACAAGGTTTCTTGCACGCTTATGAGTTTTTAGGAAGATGGCTTGAAGCTGTTCCCCGAGATGTAAGTCAACATATTGAGACAACTTTCCCTGGAACTCCCGGTGGTGGTGGTTCTGATTATGCTTCATTCGTATCAGCAGGGGCTCCAGGATTTTCATTGAGTTCTCTCAGCTGGAGCTACTGGAACTACACCTGGCACACTAATCGTGATACCTACGACAAAATTGTTTTTGATGATGTCCGGAATAACGCAATTCTTACCGCAGTTCTTACCTATATGGCAAGTGAAGATCCTGAAACATTCCCTCGTGATAAAGCAGTACTTCCAATCAGCCGAAGAACAGGCGAACAAATGACCTGGCCTACCCCTCGTACCGCTAACCGGGATGGCGGGAATTAAATCTAAAGTTGAATTTACACAAAGCTAGTATCGAAGCCATCTTGATTTGTCAAGATGGCTTTTTTATTTCTATCTCAGTCTATGAAGGAGTTTCAAATGTAAATTTAGTTTAACATTAAACTTTTTCTTTGAAATTCAGCTCTTTTAAAATAGATTGAGCTACCCTCTTAACTAATTGGAGTACATATGAATAACAAAAATATTGCAGTTTTACTGCTTCGTATTGGAGTAGGTATAATCTTTATTGTAGCCGGTTGGGGGAAGCTAACCGGAATTGAAGGAGTTCAGGGATTTTTCGGAAATATCGGAATTCCCATGGCAGGTTTTATGGCTTGGGTTGTTGCCCTTGTTGAGTTTGTTGGCGGAATTATGATCCTTATAGGTTATAAAGTTCAGGTGCCCGGTATTCTTCTGTCTATAACCATGCTTGTTGCTATTTTCACCGTAAAAATGGGTGGAGACGGCGGCTTCAGAGGTATGCGCCTTGAAATCATTTTAATGCTTACCAGTTTAGCCTTAGCTATGATGAGCACTGGTAGTTATTCCCTTGATTCGATGTTGAATAAACCTTCTGAAGAATAAACCCAATCTTGACCACCTTGATTAAACTCAGGGTGGTCTTTTTTCTATTAAGCCTGATTATTCTGTTACAAAAACGAGTGCAATTTTATCCCGATTCGGACTTAAGGCCAGGCGGGTAATTTGCCCTGACTCATCATCGAAAATCTTATAAGGCCCGGTATATCCGGCAACCTCATTCCAAACCATCAGGTTATTTCCTTCTCCAATCAAAAAGGTCTCTCCGTCAATCCAGAACATATCCTCTGAAATTTCTGGTGTTGAAACTAAGGTTTTGAACATCTGTTCCCCAGGAGAATAGGTTTTAACCACCCAGTTGGTGGAATCACTTTTATCTACAAAACTGACTTCGTTTTTGCCCGGCACCTTATGAATGGACCGGCCGGGGTTTTCAGCTATTACTTCTCGCTGAATTTTATCTCCGAGCTTAAATTCTACAAAAGTAAAAGGCTCAGACAGTACAAACGTATAAAGAGTGCTTTCATCGTACCAAGTATGGTATCCAATAATCTCATTTGGAACCAATACGGAGGCTTCTCCTTCTGCAAGTGGAATTTTCCAGAGCAGTTGCTCCGGCTCACTTCGAATAACCGAAAAGTAGTTCTGATCCGGCATAACAGTTGGGGAATATTCTCCACCAGGTAAATCAGTAATCCAGGTATTTGTATCTGAATCAAAATTGTATTGCCTGATGTCTAAACTGCTTTCATCAGGTCGAATACTTGCATAAAGAAACCCCGAACCATCCGGCAGAAACGAAGGCTGATTATCGTAAAAGGGACTCTGGGATACGTTCTTCAGATTCTGAATAGTGATGCCTCCATCCGAATATTCGAAATCACCTACATATACTTCGGGATTTGGTTGAGCAATGATCTGTGTTGAAAAGAGTAAAAATAAAGGGATTGATAGTATCTTCATCACCATTTTTTGTATTTCTATTAGCCCTGGTTTCTATTCTAAGTAAGTTACCAAGAAAACCTATCTGTTGTTTTCCCAGTTATTTCCTTCCTATAAACATTCCAAAATGTTTGTAGAGATTTACCAAAAATATGAGCTTCATTATTTAAAATAGACTGAATGAAAGGATGTGTCATTTTACACTTCATATATTCTTCCCAGTCTTCAACTTCTATCATTGCTGGTGAATTAATAAAGAAAAATTTAGCTTTATTATGGTTTGAAGTACAAAGTATCTCATCATATAAGTTTAATTGAGAATAGATATGTGATTTAGCTTTATAAAATAGGTCTTCTTCTAAGCGTTTTTGATCCCGAAAGTATTCCTCTTTTTCAAGGGCGGTAGCTGAAATATATTTAATTACTTCTGGATGTTCGATTAATAACTGATCTGATGTAAGAAGCCGGTTTACTAAACTTCTGTTATCTTCAATTGCCATTCTTTTCCTTTCACCGTACCTGGTCACTAAAGCCCAAAAACCAGCAAGACAAGCAGCCAAAACTGTCCAATATAATTCCATATCACCCCACGAATTTTGAGTTTGTTTTTGCGAAAAAGCACAATTATTTGATAAGAAACAACAATGCATCCGTAATTAATAGATAAAAAAAAGCCCTACTCAACTTAATGAACAGGGCTTTAATTTTATTTATGCTACTTCGGCTAACGAAGTCTCAGTGAAATGAAGATTAATCTTCGGCTTCAGCGGTTTCGCTTTCACCATTTTCACTACCGCCAAGTTCTTCAAATACCTTAGCGATTTCTTCGTCTCCTTCTTCCATGTCTTTCTTAGACCCAACGACAATGTCGTTGTAGTCTCGAAGACCGGTTCCTGCTGGTACTTTATGCCCAACCACCACATTCTCTTTGAGTCCGCGGAGGAAGTCTTTCTTAGCTTCAATAGAAGCCTGAGTAAGTACCTTCGTTGTTTCCTGGAAGGAAGCAGCTGACAACCAGCTATCAGTTGAAAGAGCAGCTCTCGTGATACCCAACAGAATTGGCTTAGAAATAGCCGGTTCTGCTTCACGGGTTTCGAGTTCTTCTACGCCTTCTTTAATTAGCTCATTGTTTACATCTCTTACTTCACGACGATCGAGGATAGCACCTTTCTTAAGTTCGCTGCCACCCGGATTGGTTACTACAAATTTACCAATCAACTCATCGTTACGTTTGTTCACTTCAAAGCGATCAACTTTGTCCCCTTCAAGGAACATTGTATCGCCGGGATCTGTGATCTCGGTCTTCTGCATCATGGTGCGTACAATAACTTCAATATGCTTGTCATTGATTTTCACACCCTGTAGTCGGTAAACCTCCTGAATTTCATTCACGAGATACGACTGTACAGCATAAGGTCCGAGGATGTTTAGGATATCCTGAGCCGGAATAGTTCCGTCTGAAAGTGCCTGTCCAGCTTTCACAAAGTCATTGGATTGAACCAAGATATGCTTGCTGAGCGAGATCAGGTATTTCTTCTCATCGGTTCCGTCTTTGGATTTCACAAATACCTCTTGTGAACCACGCTTACGTCCACCCATTTCAACAATACCGTCAATTTCAGAAACAACGGCAGGTTCACTTGGAGAACGTGCTTCAAATAGTTCAGTTACACGTGGAAGACCAGCGGTGATATCCTTCGATTTGGATGTAGCGCGTGGAATCTTAGCGATAACCTGACCGGCTTCAACTTTCTCACCGTCATCAATAACGATGTGTGTATCAACTGGCAGAGTACTTTCGCGGATTCGGTCTTTGGTTCCTTTGATCACAAGGGTTGGTACCAGCGAGCGATCTTTGGAATCCGTGATAACTTTTTCGCGGTGACCAGTTTGAGCATCAGTATCATCAGAAGATGTTACTCCATCAATGATATCTTTGTACTCAACGGTACCGTCAATTTCAGAGAAGATAAGTGCGTTATATGGATCCCACTTACAGAGCACAGCTCCTTTAGGCACCATATCGCCTTCCTCAACCAACATCTCTGAACCGTAAGGCACATTGTAGTTGATGAGTACTTTACCTTCGTCGTTCACGATCTTGATTTCACCAGCACGGGAAAGAACAACGCTATGCTCTTCTTCACCGTCGTTGTAAACCACAACGCGAACGTTTTCAAATTCTACTTTACCTTCAAATTTCGTCTTATGCTGAGATTCAGCCTCAAGTCGAGAAGCTGTACCACCAACGTGGAAAGTTCGAAGGGTCAGCTGCGTACCTGGCTCACCAATAGACTGAGCAGCGATAACACCTACGGCTTCTCCCTTCTCAACTACGGTTCCACGAGCGAGGTCACGGCCATAACATTTGGCACATACACCACGTCCGGTTTCACAGGTAAGTACTGAACGAATTTCTACTTCTTCAATGGAGGTCTCAGCGATTTTCTGAGCTACTACTTCGTCAATCATTTGATTGGCTTCGCAGATCAGATCATCAGAAATAGGATCATAAATTTCGTGGAGTGAAACACGCCCGATAATTCTGTCCTCAAGACTTTCAATGATATCTTCATTGTCTTTCAATGCCGACATCTTAATACCACGGAGTGTACCACAGTCATTCTCGTTAATGATCACATCTTGTGACACATCAACTAGACGACGAGTCAGGTAACCCGCATCGGCAGTTTTAAGAGCCGTATCGGCAAGACCTTTACGAGCACCGTGAGTAGAGATAAAGTATTCAAGTACCGTTAGTCCCTCTTTGAAAGAAGAAAGAATCGGGTTCTCAATTACCTCATTCCCTTGCTGCATGGAACTCTTCTGAGGCTTCGCCATCAGACCACGCATACCACCTAACTGACGAATCTGCTCTTTAGAACCTCGAGCTCCGGAATCCGCCATCATATATACCGGGTTGAAACCATCTCTGTCGTTCTGCAGGGCAGTAAACAGGGTTTCGGAAACACGGTTTGTGGTACTGGTCCACTTATCAATAACCTGGTTGTAACGTTCGTTGTCGGTAATGAAACCCATCTCGTAACGTCCCTGAATATCATTCACTTCTGCCTTCGCTTTAGTAATCAACTCAGCTTTCGCATCCGGAATAATGATATCATCAAGGCTGAAAGACAGACCACCAATGGTGGCTTCTTCATAACCAACTTTCTTCATGTCATCAAGGAATTTAGCCGTCTTAGCCGTTCCTACAATTGCATGAATATCACCAATCAAGTTTCTCAGTTCTTTTTTACCAAGAGTTTTGTTGATGAATGGGATTTCCTTAGGTGTAATCTGGTTGAAGAGAACACGTCCCGTAGAAGTTTTAATTACTTCGTTAGATACTTCTCCGTCTTCATTGATTACAGGAATCCGAACGTTGACTTTGGCGTGTGTATCCAACTTACCTTGGTCGAAAGCAACCAATACTTCTGCTGGAGAAGAGAAGGTTTTGCCTTCACCTTTACGGCCATCATCCGGCTTGGTAAGATAATACAGACCCAAAATCATATCCTGAGAAGGAACCGCAATTGGTCCACCATTCGCAGGAGATAAAATATTGTGAGAACCTAACATCAGCACAGAAGCCTCAAGTACGGCATCATGGCTCAATGGAAGGTGAACAGCCATCTGGTCACCGTCAAAGTCAGCGTTAAACGCTGTACATGCGAGCGGGTGTAATCGGATAGCTTTTTCTTCAATAAGTACCGGCTGGAATGCCTGAATACCTAAACGGTGCAAGGTTGGTGCACGGTTAAGCATTACGGGGTGTCCATCAATTACATTTTCAAGGACTTCCCAAACAACGGCATCGCGTCGGTCTACTACTTTCTTAGCGCTCTTAACCGTTTTCACATATCCACGCTCAATGAGTCGACGGATAATGAATGGCTTGTAGAGCTCAACCGCCATTTCTTTCGGCAGACCGCATTCGTGCATTTTCAGCTCGGGTCCTACCACAATCACAGAACGGCCGGAATAGTCAACACGCTTACCAAGAAGGTTTTGACGGAAACGGCCACTCTTACCTTTCAGCATATCTGAAAGTGACTTAAGAGGTCGGTTGTTGTTTCTTACTGCGTTTGATTTTCTTGAGTTATCGTAAAGTGAATCAACCGCTTCCTGAAGCATACGTTTCTCATTTCTGAGAATTACATCAGGAGCTTTAATATCAATCAGTCTCTTAAGACGATTGTTACGGATGATGACACGACGATATAGATCATTCAAGTCAGACGTTGCAAAACGACCACCTTCAAGAGGCACCAACGGACGTAATTCTGGTGGAATTACCGGGATTACACTCTGAACCATCCACTCGGGACGGTTTTCAGTATGCTGGTTCGCTGCACGGAAAGACTCAATTACCTGGAGACGCTTCAGCTTTTTCTTCTTACGCATCTGTGAAGTCTCATGCTTCACTTCATAACGTAACTGATAAGCCAATTCATCAAGATCCTGATCAGCAAGAAGTGCTTCTAAAGCATCTGCTCCTTCCTTAACGATAAATTTGTCGTCATCGTCATTATCAAGTTCTTGGTTGTCTTCAGGGAGTTGTTCTAAAATATCCCATTTTTCTTCTTCCGAGATCATATCACCCTGAGCATAACCGAGGTCACGCGCCACACCCGGATTGATAATTACGAATGTCTCGTAATAAACAATCTTATCAAGGTTCTTAGATGATGTACCTATTAAATAGGCAATCTTGTTAGGAAGAGATTTGAAATACCAGATGTGTACTACAGGAACGGTAAGGGTGATATGCCCCATTCGCTCACGACGTACAGCTTTCCGGGTAACTTCTACACCGCAACGGTCGCAGATAATTCCCTTATAGCGGATACGCTTGTATTTACCACAATGGCATTCGTAATCTTTCACCGGCCCGAAGATCTTTTCACAGAAAAGACCGTCCATTTCCGGTTTGAATGTTCTATAGTTTATTGTCTCAGGAGTCAAGACTTCTCCGTGAGAGCGAGATAAAATCGTCTCTGCGGAAGCAAGGGATACCCCAATGCTGTCGAAGTCTTTCGTGACTGTTAATGTCTTAGTTACTGGCAAGGATGTTCCTCCAAATTATTAACAGTGAAATTATTCAATGTGCATTTCAAGGCCGAGACCCATAAGCTCTCGTAACAATACCTTGAATGATTCGGGCACGTCGCCATCGGGCAGGTTCTCACCTTTCACGATCGCTTCATATACTTTAGAGCGCCCTTTTACGTCATCACTTTTTACAGTGAGCATTTCTTTCAAGATGCTGGATGCACCATATGCGTACAGTGCCCAAACCTCCATCTCACCAAGTCGCTGGCCACCAAACTGAGCTTTACCGCCCAATGGTTGCTGCGTAATAAGTGAATATGGCCCGATAGAACGAGAGTGCATCTTGTCCTGAATCAGGTGATTTAGTTTCAACATGTAGATATAACCTACAGTTGTTTTCTGTGCGAATGGCTCACCTGTACGTCCGTCATAAAGATTTACGCGACCGTCTTCAGGTAATCCTGCTTCTTTTAGTTTCTCTCTAACTTCATCCATAGATGCACCGTCGAAGATAGGCGACGCAAAGGTCACACCCATTTTCTTGGCAGCCCATCCAAGAATGGTTTCATAAATCTGACCAAGGTTCATACGAGAAGGTACACCCAGTGGGTTTAGACAGATGTCAACCGGGGTGCCGTCTTCCATAAATGGCATGTCTTCGGCAGGCACGATTTTAGCAACCACACCTTTGTTTCCGTGACGACCGGCCATCTTATCACCTACGTGAAGCTTACGTTTCTTAGCAACATAAACTTTCGCTTTCTGAATGATACCTGGCGGGAGTTCATCTCCTACCTGGATGGCAAATTTACGACGCTTAGCTTCGGTGTCAATTTCACGACGAAGCTCGCGGTAGTTAGCAAACAACTCTTTAACCATCTTCACAAGCTCACCATCAGTGGCCCAGTCGATGTTTTCGTTGATGTTTACCGGATCTAATTCTTCAAATACAGATTTCTTGTATTTCTCGCCTTTCGGGATCAGCTCTACATTACTGTAGTCCAATACACCTGGAGATGTTTTATCGCGAAGCAGTGAGTACATCTTGTCGGCCCAAAGCTGGTTCAATTCAGCCAGCTTCTGCTTATGACGTTCTTCTTCCTGCTCAACACGTTTTTTCTCTTCTTTACGAGATACTAACTCATCACGCTTACGACTGAAAAGCTTAGTGTCGATAACAGTCCCTTCAACACCCGGAGGTACTTTAAGGGATGCATCTTTCACATCACCAGCTTTATCACCAAAAATGGCGCGGAGTAATTTTTCTTCCGGGGTAGGATCTGTTTCTCCTTTTGGAGTAATTTTACCTACTAATATATCGCCATGCTCAATCTTAGCACCTACGCGAATAATTCCACGCTCGTCAAGGTTGCGGGTTGCATCCTCACTTACGTTAGGAATTTCACGAGTCAGTTCTTCTTCACCACGCTTAGTGTCACGAACTTGTTGTTCGAATTCAGTAACGTGAATGGAAGTATAAATGTCATCTTGAACGATGCGCTCACTCACTACAATAGCATCCTCAAAGTTGTACCCTCTCCAAGGCATGAAAGCCACGAGCAGGTTACGGCCAAGAGCAAGCTCACCTTTATCGGTTGAACAACCGTCGGCAAGAGCCTGACCTTCTTTAACTTTGTCGCCAATCTTAACAACCGGACGCTGGTTTATGGTAGTATCCTGGTTGGTACGAATGAATTTATCGAGCTTGTACGTTTTCACCCCACCATCAAAGTAGCAATGCTGCTCGTCTTCGGTACGGTTGTATTTAACTCTGATTTCAGTCGCACTTACATATACTACTTCACCAGCAGAATCTGCTGTAATGATAGCACGTGAGTCACGGGCAGCACGTTGCTCAAGTCCGGTTCCCACAACAGGAGCCTCCGGACGGAGAAGAGGAACTGCCTGACGCTGCATGTTCGAACCCATCAGGGCACGGTTAGCATCATCATGTTCAATAAATGGAATCATCGCTGCCGCCAGAGAAGTAATCTGGTTAGTAGCAACATCCATATATTCAATTTCTTCAGGCTTCACACGCAGGTAGTTACCCTCACGTGTACGAGAGAAAATAGCTTCACTCTCAAAAACCCCTTTATCATCAATTTCTGCATTAGCCTGAGCAATTACTGTCTCATCTTCCTGCTCAGCCGCGAGATATTCTACATCTTTGGAAACTTTTCCTTCCTTCACTTTTCGGTAAGGAGTTTCAATAAATCCAAAGTCATTTACTTTCGCATGCACACATAAAGAGGAGATCAAACCAATGTTTGGACCCTCAGGTGTTTCAATTGGACAAAGACGACCATAGTGAGTATAGTGAACGTCACGAACCTCAAAACCGGCTCGTTCACGTGTCAAACCACCAGGTCCTAGGGCCGACATACGTCGCTTGTGAGTCAATTCAGCTAATGGATTCGTTTGATCCATGAACTGAGAAAGCTGGTTAGTACCAAAGAAAGTGTTAATTACACTAGAAATGGTACGTGCATTCACAAGATCCTGTGGAGTTAGCTGCTCAGCATCACGAGAGTTCATACGCTCGCGGATTGTTCGCGCCATTCGGGCAAGCCCAATAGCAAACTGTTGACCTAACTGCTCACCTACCGTACGTACACGACGGTTGCTCAAGTGATCAATATCATCAACCTGAGACTTCATGTTCTTAAGGCGGATAACCTCTTTTACAATCGCTACAATATCTTCTTTAGTCAGATACTGAAGGGTGTTATCCTGATCTAATTTAAGTCGTTTGTTAAGTCGGTATCTTCCAACTTCACCTAAGTCGTATTTCTTGTCACTGAAGAACAGTCGCTCAAGAATTGAACGTGCAGTTTCAGGATCTGGCATTTCACCTGATCTAATCTGCTGGTAAATTTCTCCAAGTGCAGTTGACTCATCATAAGTAGGATCCTTACGAAGCGTATTCATAATTACAGAACGCTCAGACTCTTCAGCTGAAATTTTCTGTACCAGAACTTTCTCTACTTCTGCTTCCTGAAGGGATCCAAAGTCATCTTCTGTAAGTTCATGATCACGTTCAAAGATTATCTGACGATTCAGTGCCTCGGTAACTTCACCGGTCTCATCATCAACCACTTCTTCCATGCTTTCAACAACAATATTCTCAGCAAGGCGTCGCCCAACTAATTTCTTGTTGTAATCAGCCTTCTTGCCAAACTTGATTTCTTCAGACATCTCAAACAAGCTAAGGAGCTCGATATCTGATGAATAACCAAGTGCACGTAATAGTGTAGTGGCTGGAACTTTTTTCTTACGATCGATATACGCCCAAAGTACGTCACGAATATCCGTTGTAAACTCAATCCATGAGCCTTTAAAAGGAATCACTCGTGCAGAATACAATTGTGTTCCATTCGGGTGGACATTTTGTCCAAAGAAAACTCCGGGGGAACGGTGCAACTGACTTACAATTACACGCTCTGCGCCATTGATTATAAATGTTCCGCGATTTGACATCCAGGGCAGGTCGCCTAAAAATACTTCCTGCTCAATAGTTTCGCTGGCTTCGTCACTATCATCAACAGACGATAGTCGCAATTTTGCTTTAAGCGGAACGGAATAAGTTAAACCACGATCCTGACATTCAGCAATCGTATAACGAGGCACATCAACATTGAAATATAGAAATTCAAGTATGTGAGTCTCACGACTGTCCTGAATCGGAAAGTTTTCATTAAATATTCGTTGTAGCCCTTGACTTTCACGCTCATTGGGAGCAATGTCAAGTTGTACAAATTTTTCGAATGACTCTAATTGGATGTCCAGAAAATCCGGATAATCCAGTACATGTTTGGTTTTACCAAACGATAAGCGTTCCGTGTTCGGAATAGTTTG